>ENA-UOUE01000385-UOUE01000385.1-compost-metagenome-genome-assembly--contig:-NODE-385-length-35726-cov-9.742798_pt1 | contig 35726 bp, 32 predicted proteins | sample MGYA00238146_ERZ747223 | MGnify/ENA primary metagenome ERZ747223 (study PRJEB28781, sample SAMN06268865) | compost metagenome | isolation source: single cell | place: USA: California, Emeryville, Joint...
GAATATGCAAGAAACAATAGTAGAAGTAATTGATTATTAACAGAGATTGTGTTAATTGTGGAAAAACTAATAAAGATTTGTTTAAATCAAAAATAAGAAATTAACAATGCAACAGACTGCGGTTTGTTCAATAGTGGTAACTTCTCTTTCTGACGTTTCGATAGGCTTCAGAATTGGAAATATGAACCCTCGATTCTTAATGCGTGCATGTTTATAGACCATACTGCGCATAATTAAGGCTATTTTATGAAATACTTGCATTTTTTTTTTGGTATGAAAGGTCTGCTTCGATTAAAACACAAATTCAATATCTTTCTCTAGACTCATGCAGACTTTTTGCACCTGGCACTTGCCCCTGACTGAGAATGCCGAGGTTAAAATTGTCTTCACTAATATCCCATCGTTCAAAACAATAATTCACTAGATTCCTCTTGAATTTCATAAGCTTCACATCCACAAGTCATCTGCAATGTTTATTTTCCCAGTATCTTGATACTTTTCTTTTCGCATCTCCCAATTTGCCATTTCAACGACTAGGTTGTTAGAAAGTTTTTATATGCTATCCAGGTCGCTCCCAATTTTTCAAGGCTCATGGACTAAGCAATTACTTTTCCATTGCCTGTTCCACTCTCATACCCCTCAAGATATTTTAAATTTTCTTTTTCTTCCAAGTGCGTGTCTTTATTAGATTATTTTATTAAATTACCAAGGAACGTAAAGATATGTCAGACTCTGATTCAGGTGCAACCGCAGTCAGCATTGCCAACCTTCAGTCCCTATTTTCTGAATTCACCAGAGCCTACAGCAGAAGAACCCACAAGAGATTGAAGATCATCGACTTGTTCTGCCTCTTCTGCGCCATCCTCTGCGTCATTCCATTCACATACTCATTGATCGTGGGTAACTTCCCTAAAAACGCCATGCTCTCCGCAGTATTTGCCCCTCTTGGAACCCTTATCCTGACAAGTAAGACCTAATTACCACCACAACCCTAATCATCTGCTTGAATTAGTCTGTTTGAGATTCCAGATCGACAAAGAGAGCAAATACGCAAATATAACCGAACAAAAAGCTTTCTATGAGTATTTATTTAGCATCATCACCTTCTTCTTTGCAATTATCAATTTCTTGGGTTAGTTCTATATCCAAGTTGCTGCATAGATATATTTGTTGCCTCCTCAGCCAGCTGAATCTCAATTGCTCATAGATATTTTTACATGACCACCTTTTGCCTGGATTAAAGGGAAAATGCCAATACATACACAAATTAAATATCGAAAAGATCTGATTGCTAAAAGAATTTTCATTTGAGAGAAGTCCAAACAAATAATAGTTGCCTTTTAAGCTTTCTGAGCAAGAATATATATTAAATTGCTGCACCTGAGCCTAATACTCCATCATTAAGGTCTTTCTCGAATGGATTAAAGAGATTACTAAGATCTGTGTATTTGACGCTTTAGAAAGCTTGTTTGTATATCTATATCGATATGATAGGGCATTAATATACTGTAAATAAATCACCACTAGATATAAGTTTTAACCCTTTGAGGCCTCTACTTCTTCTTCAAAGTGTAAGCGATCGGGCTTTTACCTTTATTCACAAAGGGATCTAACGACGATAAAGCTTTAATTTTTCTGGTTGAATCAGTTTTAATAAAATTAGATAGATAATGGCAGACGACGCAAATAAAGTATTTCTTTGTCCCTTCCTCCCTCACTTATTGAGCAAAATTTCTTATTTTTCATAGAATCTTCAACATCTTCTCCTAGTCGACGCTCTTATTAAAGAGAAGAAGGAGCCATCGGACGCAGAGGTAAGGGCATTTGAATACCATTTGATTTTAATTGACTTAGCGGATCTATGATAGTGTGCGACAGCTCCAGTTTTTAAAGAATCTATTCTCTTCAGGCGATACAATAGAAACTGAAGACAACGCCATTGAGCTTTGCTATCAGATGAAATATGAAAAGCATTCTATGGGAACATTCGTTTTCAAAGAGAAGGATGAATCTAATGGCAAATTCTACGTAAGACTCTCTGGCGAAGTCGGAGTAATCACCAACGCAAACCTCAAAAACGTATACGAGAAAGATCACGCACAAAGCGCAACCTCAAGGAAACCTTCTCTCTCATTTCTGGATACAGGCTCGCTCTCTGCGCGAATAAAGGAACGTTCAAACATTGGAAGCGGACTGACAAACATCCAAGTTGACATAAGAAGGAACCCGCCATTTTCGCATGGACCTATGTTAAACGGTATGTATGGAGTCACGAAAAAGCTGATCTCTACTCGAAAATTTGCAAAAAAACTGGGAAAGAAAGTGCAGAAAAAGCATGAGAATGAGGATGATATTAATAAAGTAGACCTGAAGGATGGTTTTGCGCAACTAGTCCACAGGTCGGGGTACGGCGAATTGAGGCATATTCTGAGAAAAGGGAACTATTTTGGTGATGCAGGTATCTTTTGGTTAGAACACTTTGAATTCAAACGAACTATGACATAGCCTTGACGGAACCTGGAGCAGTGAGATCTGCAAGCATCTTATGCAAGACAGACTGCGAGTTTCTTGTGCTTGATCATCAAACTTTCAACAGTTTCGTAAAGAAGGGGCAGCAGAAAAAAACCGACTTTCTTTGGAAATCGTTTTCTTTTCTTAATCGAGTCTCTTCTTCGCAGGTGAAGAACTTGATTTTTTACTCTTTCAAGGTAAAGTCTTTTTTGATTTATAACTGATGTGCTTATCCTCTTTTCTGTTTCAGAGTACAGGTTTTGCCGAGGGAAACGTTGTCACCCTTGAGGGAGCTCCTGCTACAATGCCAATATTCTATGTTATCGAAAACGGTGAGTGCAAGGTTGAGAAAATGATGAGCATTGATGTCCGTCATCCATTCAACAAAGAGCTCATTCGAAAAGAGCGGCGATGGGTTACGGTATGCCATATTGCGCCCGGCACGATCGTTGGCGAGGAGATCCTCCTTCAACCGGATGGAGAGGAAGTATACGAATATAAAGTCACAGTACAATGGGAAATATTAGCTCTGCCTAACAGTTTTCAAATGCCAGGTAACCTCGAAAAAGGCGTCAATGTTTTGGATTGAAAAGAGCATATTCCTGGGGATACACCCAGCGTTAGAGGAGCAGCTTCGAAAGTTCTATGAGATCAAAAAGCAGCAAAGGAAATGTATTTTTGATGAGATTGTCCGCGAATACAAAGAAACTATATCCAAATACTTCACTCATGATAAGAACCCGTTTTTGTCAGAGTATGGAATGGTAGCGAAAATGCTGAATGGAGCTTCGCTCAACCAACTCAGCAAGAAATCGACTTCTAAAAGAACAATGATACACTCCTCGCTTTCTCCCAGGAATCTGACTGCTAGTAAGACCTCGGAGTCCGATAAGAAAACTGATGATTCGCCGAAGAGCGTCATGTCAAAAAAAGAATTCAATTTCACGAGAAGTAGCTTGTTTGTGCAAGGTACGCTATCGCCTCGAAGTGATTATGTTTTGGCCGATTTTAGTCCAAGTCCTCAGCATAACGCGCTGAAGGTGGGTACAAAACCTGGTTTAATACCTGTAATATATTATTATCGTGATGATCAGAACCCTGAAATTGTGTTTTTTTTATTTGAATGGTATTATAGGTCAAAGGCACGCTGAGTGACACTCTGACACAGCCGAATTCAGCGAAACAGTCAGATTTCTCATGGTATCATCCCAGAAGAATCACTCTTGATGATGAAGATTGCCAAAAAGAAAAGGAGAATCAACACGAATTGGACGCAGAAAAAAATTTAGGACTGGCTTTAGAAAAAATTGAAAAGGAAAATTCAATTCTAAATCAACTGAAACGCACATCTAAAAAACAAGAAAAAGAGTACAAATTTATTAGAAAAAACAAAAAGGAGACATCAGATCTATATTCAGAGACAATCCGCGAGTCCACTCAAGCGTTAGCACGAATGGCTTTCATTGATCAGTTTAAAATTTCTGAAGAATCCCCAAAAAGCGATGACATTCGCGCTCATCGCTTTGCCTTTTCTTATGGAATTTCTAGTCGAAATGAAGAAATTACCAAGATGAAAACGTTGGGCCATGGCGTCTTTGCTTCCAGTCGAGGACCTAATTATTTAAAGAACCAGCATAATCTAGCTGAGTTTGTTCAGAACAAGATAATAGACCGCAAACTAACTATCCCAACTACGCCTGAACGTGATGCCCTTGTTGTGAAGGCCTCTGTCAATCAAGAAAACACTCCGAAGTCGGCTAGGGATTTCTATATTAAAGATCGCACATTCAGCAGTCCGAGCCTTCTCAAAGGCTCAGCCTACAAGGGAATGCAAGGAGAGACGGTTAGTCCTTTCGATTCAAACACATTGGAGAAATTGAAACTGATAGTCAGCATTAATAGTGAAGGTACGTCGAGAGCTCGTGCAAACACCAGCGCAGGGTCTCCAGACCCTTACAGGCAGCCACTATCAGCAAAGCAATCAATCAGTAGTCCGAGGTCTGGAGTTTCAATGGACACTTCCTTTAGAGCGATCCAACATCAACCGAATAACAAAACAGCTATCCTACACCAAAAGGCCGATCATTCAACCTCACAACAAGGGAATAGCAGCGATTCCATCTATAAATACTTGCTGCAAGCAAGCGAAAACAAGAGAAAATTATCTCGCAGCGGATTTAAGTCTCGCAATATAATGCAGAAATTGGCTACAACTCATACCTAGAAAAGAGCCCTTAAGAGACGAGATAATTTTCAATAGCAAATTTGGAACTAGGTAACTTTTTCATTATTCACGCAGAAAAACCTGTAAATAATTCGATATTATTCGTTGTATGAATGCTAATGATGGAGTGAGTGTGTTTCAGCAAAACTAAATTTGTCTTTTGAACTTCTGAGAAGCTTCATTTAGCATCCGATGTGGAGTTGGAGTTCTTTTTTCCTAAAGATTGCCTCAGTAATTCATCCCCAGGATCCATTGCATATTTGATTGTTCCTTCTCTTGCGAAGGTAAAGTATTTGCTTTCATCTCTCAAAAAAAGATCAAAGACTTCTGAATTTGCGTTACAGCAGTCTATAGGAGTTTTCAGCAGTTCACAAACAATACCCATAACTAATAGAAAATTGATTTCGAGTAATAATAGAAAAAAAAGAACGTACATTTCCATATTGTTATAGCAGGACTCCACTGCTCTCTAGGTAGAAAACAATGAGAGCAAAGTGAGCCCGTCGAAGAGATGCTTGGATGGAAGATTTTAGTGATAAATTTGATTTGCGGAGGTTTAAAGGGATAGTCTTGTGGAAATGTAATTGTTATACTGAATATACCACCTTCGAATGGACTGTCTGACTAAAATATTGTTATAGGACCAAATGATTGTGGAGTTACAGGTCCTAAGAGGTATCCGGACCAGATAAATATGTTATCAGGGCTCTCCGGGGATGCTGTAAATCCTGTAGGTGGATCTTTTTTCATATCTGCTAACTCCTGCAAAAAAGGAGGATCAGACGTTACCTCTTTATTGTACCTTAGCTATTCTTTTCGCTGCCATTTCGATAACAATGTTATTCTGGTGTAATTTCTGATTTGATGTTATGTGGAATATTTTTGTTAATTCAAAATTCTGACATCAATATTAGAGTATATGCTGCAAAACTCTGAAGCAAGGAAATTAAACTGATTTTTTATTCCAAGAAAAGCAAAGCGCTCGAGTTTCATCGAATCTTTAAGCAGTGAGTTGATTAGTAAATCTTACTATCGTCCATTTCATTACTGAAACTCCACTGACTGTTGTGATGCAAAGAAGAAGGGAAATGATATTTTCTTGAAGGACGCAAGTAAATACTACACGAGAGCAAGCGAGATAACATTGAAATACGCTGGAATATGGTGGAGGAGGACAGCTAACACTTTCAAGCTATTCACTCTGTTTTTTGTTTTAAACGGTTTTAAATTCGATACTTTCAGCGAGCGGATAGAGCTGTTTTTTCCTACTCGCTGGACATGCAATCTCACTCATACGAATGATTAATGATTCAATGGTTACTTATGAGTAGTTAAATGACAAATAGCATTCGACACAAATGAATGTAATCAGTTGTTAATATAACCGATTGATATCTTTCAAAGCGTCTTCATATAGTCCTTCTTCAATCTTGGAGAAGTACCGGCCCATTTTTGACACCACCTTTACGCCACGTACGAAAAGATTATATATATACTGTCCCTGTTTTGTATAATCGTTCGTAGGTTCTCTTTCAATTTTTATCTCCTCGGGACCGAACTTCTTTTCAAGGATATAAATGGGATCACTCTCCCAATAGTTTGATGAAAGTAGCTTCTTTAATTGATCATTGCAAATTACCCTCACCACTTCGATGGTTTCTGTCAGTGAAAACGCGTTATCCAGCAAAATCGCTCCGTAGAGCGCATATAATCCTTTCGTCCTGATACTTTCTTTATGTTTTGTGTCAGTAACGGTCACACCCAACCTTGAGCTAACAACATCCTTGATCCGAGACAAATCTAACTTCTCGATAACTTCCTGCATTGTTGGACTCTTATTCGCCTGCCGCACGAAGCTTCTCGCCTTGACTATAGAATATTATGTGGATATAAGAGAGAGAAAAAAAATGATTCATACGTTCATCAAATTCAGAATATGCGCGACAGAACTCTGCAGCAACGAGATTGTAGAGATTTTTCCCGAGGAAGACGAGGCGTTCATTCCCAATTTCACCCGACATTAAATTATTTAGTTTGCTAGTTTCATCTTTGATCATATTGTACGCATCGTCGTCGAAAGGATCCACATCTGTGAATTTTCTCATACCTTTTCTCTTTGATTTCTCGGTAGTAGTTTCTTTCCAGCGACCAAACCAACCTTCGAAAGTGTCCACCTCAAGTAACTTGTCCAAGTAGAGATTTGCAAAGCCGTCTGATATCAGTGCCTGGAGAAGGAGAGACCTATTTTTGAATTCATACCTCAATTTCGTCTCTAATTCTTGAAATATCCCACTGAAATAATTGTTTTCCTCAAGCGTTAGGTTAAGAGCGGTACAATCGAAACTGATCGTGAATGTTGGGAACGAACTGAAACCGAGATTTGAAAGGATCCTCCAGAGTTCCCCAAATCCATTCTTCGAGTCGAGATACACAAGAGCGCTTACTAGCTGTACAAACTTGAGACTCTGCTTCCATAACTCTGTGAAATCTGCTCCGTGACCAGCATACACAAATTCGTTAATTTCGTCAGTGTAGAAATGAGTAATGAACCCAGAATCCAGAGCCTTCTTGAAAATGGAGCTCTCGTTGAATATATGAGACTTTTGAATGCGAAGGAAGTTTAGATGGCAAAGCTGCTGGTTGAGAAAGCAATCGACTGAGAAAAAGAAACTCAGAAGGAGGTCACCAAGGAAGAAGAGTGGATGGTTTTTCTTACTGTCTGAAATTTTCAGAATGTCCAAAGCTTCAAATATTCTTTCCCAGGCTCTTTCCGAGAGGTTTCCCAATGTTGGAACCTCTTTGGTTTCCAAAGCATAATCATATCGGATTTGCTTCGCAAACTTCTCTGAGATCCACTGTGGAGGAGTGTACTTGTAAGTATACTTTTGCTTGTCATTCTTCTTGGTCAGCTGCGTATAAATTTCATAGCATTTCAGTTTTTTATTTATTTCTTGTAGGTACGATTTGAAGTCATCGATCTCTTTGAATGCATCAGCTTCAAGCGGGTGTGAGGTTAATAGTTGTCTTGGGATTCGATATAAGTCTTTCTGTATCCACAAAGTCACATTAATGAAATTTTCAGCGTCAAAGCCCAAACTATGGGATATAGCTTTTTTGTCACCGTTGTTGAAATAAGTTTTTTCAGCTGCCTCGTTGGTTTTTTTGAACTTATTAAACCGAATTAAATCATGAAGGATCAAACTCGTTGAAGCAGAATTGGCAATTCCAGTTCGGATTGTATTCAGTTTTTCTCTTGTTTGTTCGAGTACTGGATAATCCTCGGTTCTATCGCTGACAGGAGTGCTCAACTTTTCGGTAAATTGCGTGTATAATTTAATTGAATTAAGGCATCTTTCTATCCTTCTTTTGTCAATAGCTTTCTCATGACTTTGAAAAAATGTCAAAAATGGAAGGTTTGGATCATCATTCTCAAATTCCCAAAATGAAAGCATAGGAACCGAATCCGAAGTCTTGTGCAAGGCAGAACTTTTGAGTGTGAAATCTCCAAACCACTGGAAGAATACAAGGTCCTTATCTCTGCTAGTCAATAGCAAATACCGATGCAATGTGATGAAAGTTTTGTATTCTTCTTTGCTGAAGATAACTTTCTCAGCGTAGATAAGTTTCATTTCTGGATTGAACTCTTTAAGAGATTCCAGTATATGTTCATCGATTTTAGTCGGTAATACCATGCAAATTTTCTCCTTCTTTACTTGATTTGAATTTAGTCCAATGTTACTAAGTAAATAAATATATCCAATGTAGGTGTCAGGTTGAACTCCTTTTAGGTAAGCTCCTATAATTGGGCGAGCAAGGACCCGCTTAGTAATCTTTTCGCAGATATCATTACGTTTGTCAGGATAGCATTCTGTTATTGCAGCGAGCATCTGCCAATTGATGACGTGGTAGAGTTCTCCCTGAAGTTTGCTGTTGAATTTTGAACCATAGTTCTGATTAATATACCCTTTCTCAATCAGCATCAAAGCCATCGACAAAGTTGCAGAGCCAATAGAATCCCTGTTTTTCGATACAATTTTGCCTATTGCCAAGCCAATAGGAGAATCTTTGGGCATTCTTAAGATAGTCAAAGTTCTCTTCCTACTTCGATAAGGGACATACGAGAACGTATAATATCTTGGTTTCTCTTCTGAAGAAATTTCAAAGGTATAATCTCGGATGAATTCCTGACTCCAATTCGTATTCAGCCGAGAATAGTCACCTGTTCCTCTCTCAATATATTCTAAGATCCTAAGTAATTATTTAAAATACTAAATATTACGGTGATTGCTCATCTGCTCCCTCAGATGCTTCATTGTAGACTCGAATTGGTATGGATCTGTTTTCGAAATATGGTTAGCCAGACTTACAATTTCTTTCACATATTCCTGAGCGAATAGAGTCCTATGCTCCCATGCTTTTACCTTTTATTCAATAAATAAGGGATAAGAAATTTCCAAAATTTACCGAATTGAGTGAAGTTAAAACAGCATAAGTTGATTTCGCTTGACGAGCTCTTCCTCTGAGTTGGACTATCTTCGTCAAAGATTGAGGTTCTTGGAAAGAAATCACGAGATTGCATTCCGGAATATCGAAGCCTTCTTCAACGACAGAAGTAGCCACTAACACATTGATTTGGCTCTTCCGAAACTTATCAATGGTCGTCATTTGCTCTTTGAAAGTGGAGGACACCGACAGCAGTCGCTTATGATTTATCATGATGTTCTCATCGAGTACTTTAGGTTTTCTCGATTTTCTATCTTCGAAGTCTTCATCAATTTCATCATCGCCGTAAGCTGAGACTAATTTCTTCTTTTTCTTGGTTTTACGAGCCCCGACAACGTATCCGCTTTTGATGGGAAGGTTTTTGTCCTTCGCGAAGCTGTTGATTACAAAGCTGACTAATTTCGCAAGGTATTTCCTTCCGACAAACACAATCGCAACATTTGATTTTTCTGGAGAAACCTTCGTCGCAAGAATATCCATAAGTTCAGTCACTTTTGAATTGTATTGCTTCTTCCTCTGCATCTCATCAATGCTTTGAAGCTTGTCCCTTAAGATCTCAATGATCTTGCATTGATTAAAGAATTTCTTGTTTTCTTCCGCCTTCAAATTCTCATCTTCATGGTACCACTCGTGATTTGTCTTGTTTGTGATATAGTCGAAGTAATGAGTCATTGCAAAAGTTCCTAATTGAAGCTAAGACCTCAGCCAGGCTTATTTATTCCTACCTAATTCTAAATAGATAGCAAGTAATTTGTTCTGAAAGCTTGTAATAATCCTTTTCAAGTCGGGATACTCATCTTTCGCATCAACAAACTGAAAGTCTCTAAATAATAATTATTAATAAGCGCTAGAACTGGGTATTTACTTTCTTAGCTTTTCAAAAAACTTGATGAAACCTCCATCCGATTCACCATAGATTTTAAGTTGAGCATCATCTAGTTCCTTTACAAGCTGCATTTTGTCGCAAAGGTTTTGGAGTTCTGCAGATGATACGTCTTGAGTTTGGTCTTGCCATTTCTTTCCTTTCTTTTTAGAACGGTTTCGCGATTGAAGGTTTGGAAATTTCTTGGTATATGAATAACTGGTCGTGTAACCCCTTACAAGTGTTGTAGTCGTTAGCGTTCGCCGTGATTCTTCAACGAGGTCATCGTTCAGAATTAAACTGCAATCTAGCTGACCACATCTTTGTATTGCAAGTGTTATTATTACCGTCACTAAAGACAAAAGACATACAATTTTTCCACTTCAAGATTAATTTCTATCTGATTCTCAAATTCCCTTTTGATCGGAGTGGCAGTCAGACCCAAGATTCTTGGTCTTGGCTTGTATGTTGGAATGCTTTCATTTTTGTTAAAACATGTGCTGAGTGAGAAATTACCGATGATAAAATTCGCTCATGATCAACGAAAAGTAATGATACTCATTTGTCGCTTCATGACATTCATCTAATGCTATGAGATTCAGCTAATAAAAAATTAAACGATTATCGAAATTAATTAGTGTTACCTTTTCAAAAGTAATCAGTCCACGCCTCAGTAGTTTGAGGCATAAGCCAGAAGAGCATACCAAGATCACATTGTAGCTTTGGATTATAGGCTATTACATGGATTCGCTTTGTGTTCTGGAGGATAGACTTACATTGTTCATGTCTGGGATGGCTCCTTCATCCGATCCACCGTGCATGGCCGTGATCATCGTCTGTTCGCGCTCTTCTTGGGTTAGTAGCTGAGAAATATACTGGTTTATCTCGTTTTTTTGTTGCTCGACAATCGCTTGTCTGTCTGCTAGAAAGAGGATCTAAATTCATTAGGACATGAGTCAAAAAATATTTTTCAAAACATTACCTTAACAGGCTGCTTACTTGTACGAATAAGCCGTGCCATCAACAGGATCGCGACTACTGTTTTCCCGGATCCAGTCGGCATTACTACAATTTTATTCTTCTCAATACAACTTTCGAAAATTTGTTCTTGATAAGGTCGCGTTTTGAGTATCTTTCCTTGCGGGTCAATAGTCGGATGATGAAAAGATATAGTTGAAGACCACTAACAATATTCAAAAAAGTACTCCATTAAACATTTTACTTTTCCACTCATTGAATCCTCAAATGAAATATTCGATATTTCAATTCTTCCTCTGCTGGATGATTCCCAACTGCGATAAACAAGCGACTCTAGACTGGTTTTCTCGCTATCTAGAAATTTAATAAATGTAAAAATCATATAGATGATAGATGTTACTTTTCGACAGGATAGTTGGTGTAGAAGCCATTGAAGGTTGGTGTGATATCTCATTCTCGCTTCCCCGGCTGGAAAATAAGAATCGGAATTGGTGTAAACTCTTACTCAGAGATACTCATTTCATCAATAGATCTCGAAACCATTCAAAATTTCTCAAAATCTGAAATTATTACGTTTTACTTGTTCTTGAGAATTTATTCAGGAGATCACCTTTCTAGTAACTCAGTTTAGAATGAGTCTAATTATCAAAGTTCGAAAAAACAAATAATGATCCATTTTCTCACTTGGAGAAGTCCATTCAACAAAGTATTTAGAGGAGCATTTCATATTTAGACGCTTGACCACCTCTATCTAAATTCATGAAATTATATGAAAAAAATGATCCTCTTATTCTCCTGTCTTTCTATTAGTACACCAACAAACCAACAAACAAACAACCAAACAATATCTATGAAAATATCCTTTTGTTCAACATGATAGCCTAGCAGTGCTATATAGAATTTGTGAGAAACCAACAATTTGTCATGTCCTCTCGCTATTATCATCATGAATCATTATTTTGAACAAAAGAGTCTAAATGAATCTCATTCACTCTATTCTAACGTCTTAGAGATGGGCAACTTGCGACTTGAATCAAAGAGAAATACCTTGAATTTCTAATAGAACAGCTCTAAAATTAATTAAATTAAAGTTTCTGCTGGATTTCTGATATAAATTTCATTAATCCTTCACTCAGTTTATATGACAGCAAAAAAGAGACTCGCTAGAGTAGGTACTTGTAACTCTATCATCTCTCTAACCAATTCAATAGGAATTTGCAGATCTTCAAAAAGATCCACCACCAAACACTGCTGCGGGTCCTATTAACGAAGAGGACCTGTTTCAATGGTCTGGCACACTTATAGGGCCGGTAACTGCTCAGTCCTTTTTCGACAGCATTATTTTAGGACGATAGTCCTTACGCCGATGGTGTATTTTTCTTCGATATCAAGTTTCCACAAGATTATCCTTTTAAACCACCCGAAATCAAATTTACGACAAAAATATTCCATCCAAACATCGATACAAATGGTCATTTTTGTAGGAGCTGCTTTGACATCCTCACAGAATGGAGTCCTGCCCTTACCATAACTAAAGGTATATTTCGTTGTTCTATTTCATTGCGTAAAATGCTTGTTAACAAGTTCTGCTATCGATTCTTTCGTTATTGGAATCTCCAGGTGGATGTTGTGCTATGAATCAAGAGGCACATGATATTTTTTTACAAGATTCCAGCAAATTCGAGACCAAAGCAAGAGAAATGACTCTGAAATTTGCAGTTTAAAGTGAAACAGGAACCAATACGATCCCATATATATATGAAAATATCAATGCACTTCAATTGGAACTTGCGAAAATTTGTATTACCAACGAGAAAATATAATTTCTAGTTGTATATGAGCCCTACTCTCTCTTCAATTTCATCGAGATGAGCACGCACTATTTATTCAGGGATTTCTTATGTGAATTAAGACCCAGGATATCAAAACGAACGCATATGAGCGCTGCATGAACTAATTCAGGTCTTTGTAATATATCAATATTGAATTTTCTCCTTCTACTGCAACTGCTAAGTGATATTGATTCTATGAAGATGCTAAACTGCACCAGAGTCAAATGACTCAGATGATTGAAAAAGGGAATGATAACACAACTTTTCCTGCCCTACTCATATTAGGCAACATCAAATGAATAGAGCTTATTTCACTAACCTCAATCGTATTCACTGAATAAAAAAAAAAACCTCACAAATAGTCCCAAATATAACCGAAATAATTTTAAATTTTTTTTGGATTTCCAATAAATATCTCACTGTAATATTCGCTGTATGACAAGGAGACTTGCCAAGGTATAAACTCTCATAGTTTTGATATCTTTGAAGCTATTCATTTAGGAGTTTGAGAACTGTAAGAAGTATGGAGACAAGGGAATTGAGGTGAGTCTTCCTAACGCAGACGAAATATTCTGATCAATTGTGCTTCTAGGACCAGTAATTGCTCAATTATTTTTGTCTTCTATCTTCATTTTAGGAGAATAGCTCATAAAGGAGGCAGATTCTCCATACAGATCAAATTTCCACAAGATTATCCGATGGCTTGTCCTGAAGTCAAGTTTGTGACAAAAATTTTTCATCCAAAGATTGATTCAACTGGAGCGATTTGCAAAAGCTGCATGAATGTCCTTGGCAGATGGAGTCCTGCGTATCAAACATTAACCAGTATTCTATGGCTTCTCAAAGTTTTTCTAACAAGTATTGCTTTCAATTATTATAATGCCTGAAGATCCTATCGAATGCTGTGACTTTTTGCCTGAGGCTCATGAACTTATTCTGAAAGATGCCAGCAAATTTTACACTACAGCAAGGGAATGGACATTAAAATACGCGATGAATTTCTCAGAAAATGATTCAACGCAAACTTGAGTAAAACAAAACGCATACTAAAACTGTGATTTGATCACGATGATTCCTCTTTTGACTCATTTAGAAGGACCGAACATTTTTTCATAGCATATAAAGCAAGACTATCAAAGATAATATTGACTTACATTCTGTTAGATATTTTAAACATATTTATTATCCTCTTCAATCCAAATCTTTCTTACAAAAGAAGAAAGGCCCAAATTCACTCTAGATTAGATTAAAGTTGGATCTAATCGCAAGCGCTAATATTTTGAGATCTCTGTGGACTATTAGAGAGTTTTCTTGAATCTTGTCTCGCTTGAGGCAGGCAAGCTTCGATAGGAACATCTCTTCATTTTTAAACCATCACCCTACTCTCACCTTACTCCTGTCATGAGGGTACACTGCTCGAAAGAGCATCGAATCAGTGTCAAATGCTATTTGACATCCAAATATTCATAAGTCATATTTAGAATCATCAATCGTTCATATAAGTGAATGTCCATAATTGAGCTAAAAAAAGAAACAACACCTGTTCGCTGAAATTATAGAATGGAACACCGAGCAATAAAAAAGAAAATCAAAGAGAGAGATTTTTCTTGAATTATTTTGCTATCAGCCGCATTACATGATGTACTTCTAAACATTAGAGAAGAGAAATTAATTTTACTGCGAAATAGATTATTAATCTGAATAATGATGCTCTTATGTGCTTTTCTTAGATTTGGAAAAACAATAATGCAGAACATCTTCTCTCATTTAATTTTCAAGTCAGTCTCAGGAAAAAAAATCTGTTCATTACTACTGTTCGAGACTTATCAGATATAGAATATTTCTAAACTGAATTACTAGAAAGGCTTACTACCTCAAAAAATCGAATGAACCAAGAAATTTGATAATTTGACATTTTTAGACGATAAATTCAATGATGTCATAGCATGGCAAAGGCAAGATGGATATCGAATCCAGGCAAAAATACTCACACCACATCCGCTTGAAATTGAAGAATTTGACGCTATTAACAAATACAAATTAGCTCTACAAGAAACTAATAAACGATTGAAATGCTCAGAGATCCATGCAAAGTTAGACTCCAAACTAGTCGACCAAAAAATTTTCAAGTATAAATATGTTCCTCCCGTATGGATCTCAGATATCTTTGGGAACCGAGAAAGAAATGACAATGCTTCGGAATCGAAAGAAATTCCAGCTATTGGAGCTATTGGGAGCATATCTAAAGCAGCCTCTGAAGAAATATGTGAAGCTTTAGACATCCTTAGCATTGATCAAAATGAGAAAAATCATCCTCTATTTTTTCTCGGTCATTTCCTTCTAAACCTCTTTTTCTCAGTGGATTGCTTCTTAAACCAGCAGCTTTGTCATCATAACCTCCTTCAGCTTCAAAAAAATCAAATCTTCAATGAAAGCACCATATTCAAAAAGGCATTGGACTCGGGTCTTATTACTCATTTCTACACTGATACGACCAACGAATTCGAGTATGGGGACTACCAGGAAGACTTCCGAGAGTTGTGGAAGAACAGCCTTAAGTTTGTTCAATTAGTGTGTGCTCTTATTTTTCAGGATCCAGGGATGGGTTTTGAAGACCTCAGAAGGGTCCTCTCGAGCCTTGGGTTCAGCCCCTTTACAGCAATCACTATCAGTTTCGATTGTAAGTCGCTTAACAAGGGGCTTGAAAAAGATGTACAATTAAGTCAGCTTTTGGAAGAACTCGAGGGTAAACTAAAATATAAATTCTAGAATCGGGCCCTCCTTCTGCATGCATTAATATCAGACGATTACGCAGAGGTGGTCTTTGATAATTTTCTTTATTCAAAATTGTTCAATGAACTATTTGGACAGTTCGAAGAAACAACTGATGAGGAGTCATACACAATGATGAGGAGCTTCACCTGCAGTAGACCGTTCGAGACCAACTTTCCTACCATTGAAGCCAAGATTAAACAACTGAATGATGCGATGTCTGGTGAAGTGGGAAACGAGCGCTTCGTTTTCCTTGGAAAAAATCTAATTAATTTCCTTGCTTCAGAATTTTACATCACAAACTCGGATTTGGATGAGGGTAATTCCATTTTTTGTTTTATTCTCTTATTATTAAGCAGTCAAAGCGAGATGTTTCGTGCGACAAGTGAACAAGAGACGTAACATGAAAGGCATTATCGAGAACATAGGTCTTTCAAAGATTATGGACGACATTGCTTCGATCCTTGGAGTTTCAATTTCAGATAAAAGGCACAAAAAAAGCATTAAATCGAGAGGGTTATACGCGCTTTTTGGAGCGATATTTATGGACAGCATGTTTCTGCTCAAAGAAACCATTAATGTCTTGAGTGTAATTTGCTTTGATAATTTCAAAAAGTTGCTCTCAGTAAACTTTTGGGAGAGTGACCCGATCTATAAGCTGGAAGTGCTGGTCGGTTCTGAAGAAATAAAGATTGAAAGAACATCTAAAACCCATGAGAGTAAGCGGGGACAGCAAATTTATAACCTCCTCGTGGGACCAACGAAAAGGGCATCCAAAATGGGTTATTATTTTTCAAAAATTGAAGAAGAGCTATATGAAGCTGCGTTAGCAGCATATTAAAGGCTGAATTTATTATTCTTATTCTCCATTTACTCTGTCGAGTTTAGGCATTCCTACAGTAATGTTCGCCTAGCGATTCGATTGAGTTTAAGAGATTTTTTTAATTCTAAAGCAAAGATATTGATAGAAAGAAAGAATGAATGACGAGCAACTTACCAAATTTATGCCTCTAAGTTTAGCGGAATGTTTATTAGTCAACAGTTTATCGCCAAGGGAAAGATTGAAGTTTTATTTTCTTGGCTGTGTGATGTTCAAAAACACACGAGCTAAATATCTAGCATAATCCGATTGAATTACTCAAAACTCATCTCGACATCGGATAAACTTTTCATTCAGAGTGAGCGCAAACGACAGATGTTTGCAGCTCAATTGCTTGTATTTCCTAAGGAAATTGCTTTTACAAAGGAAATTTATGTATAGATTGAACTCCATCTTCTTCAGGATCCAAAAAAAAATGTCGCCTAAAACCTTCTTCGAGCCACTTCTCCCAAAAACCCTAAGGAATTCGCTTAATATCAGCTTCCTTCCGATTGTTAGAATCATTACTCCCTATCTCTCCATTTTATTTAAGAATTTAATACTTTTTCTTCTTGGAATCACCTATAAATTCCGGATAAATAATTAAAGATACTGTGGAACTAAGAGAAGATGGATAAAAAAACAGGTAAAATACGTACTGTTATCAAGCCTTACCTCCACCATCTCCTCAGGCTTAGGCTTATTTGATCAGACCTGGAAAGAGGTTTCTTTCCTGGGAGGTTTAACTCTCGTATCAACGATCGGGTTCAGTTACTTCCGCAAGAGTGCTGAGAAAGAGACTCACAAGAAAACAAAGACACCCAAACCTAAGAAAGAGCACAAAAAGGTAACCGCTACTGCGCCAGTCACCCAGCCCCCAAGCATCGGTACATACAGATTTTTCCACATGAAGAGATATATCTTGATTTTTTTTTCCCCCTTCTGTAACTAGTGTTAGACGCCAAGATCAACCAAAGTTTCTTTAAAGACATCGATGGAAACTCGTAAGCCTGCTCTCTCAACAAGTGAATAAATTTTTTCAAAGATTGTTGGAGGAGCTTCAATACTTGGAATCTCCATCTTGTGACATCATAAGAATCCCTCATTTGGCTGCACTAACTGTACTATTAACAAACAATTGCTTGTTTTACTAATGATCTTGAGCTAGGATATAACCAGTTTTCCAAATATAAAAACCCCACTGCTCGGTGACTCTAAGTTCAGAACCGTGTTCGGTGGTGAAGGTTTCCTTCCAGTAAGCATTCCTCATAGATCCATGCCCTTTATTATTTAATACCTAATAGGAAGCAGCTTTCATTGACAAGAGTTCTTTCGTGTTATGTAACTCCTTCGCAATTGCTATTTCTAATCTCTACAAGCTCAAACAAATTTCAGCATGTTCGATACCATCGAAGAAGCAAAGAAATTCCTTCGAGGTGGCCCTCGCAGAAATCTCTACTTCGATCCAAAGGAGGTTCGTGCGTGTATCGTAACCTGCGGAGGACTTTGCCCTGGACTCAATGTGGTCGTGAGAGAGATCGTTATGAGTCTCTACTACAATTACAACGTCCGAGAAATCTACGGAATTCAGTTCGGATACAAGGGTTTCTATAACTACGAATGGGTCAAGCTCACTCCTAACATCGTGAAGAAAATCCATCAGCACGGAGGCACTTTCCTAGGGTCTTCAAGAGGTGGATTCGACAAAGAGAAGATCATCAAATCGCTTGTCGATAATAAAATTAACCAAGTAAATTGACTGTTTATGTACAAGGAATCTATTTTATTTTTTTTTAAGCTCTATGCTATCGGAGGTGACGGAACTCATAGAGGTATCTATGAACTCTTCTTGGAGATCTCAAGAAGAAAATTGAACATTGGTGTGTGCGGTATTCCGAAGACTATTGACAACGATATTCCTTTGATTGATCGATCTTTCGGTTTCGAGACTTGTGTCGAGGTAAAGGCGTCTCTTTGTTAAGCGCGACTTAATTTCTTCCGGTATATAAAAGGAAGCCCAAAGAGCTATCCAATCAGGAGAAGTTGAGGCCAGCGCTGCAGAATATGGTCTCGGTATGATTAAACTCATGGGCAGACACGCCGGATTCATTGCCATGTGGGCTTCTTTGGCGTCTAGAGATGTCAATATCTGTCTCGTGCCAGAGTTCCCATTCGAGCTGTATGGCGAAAGAGGATTGCTCAGTTTCATCTACTCCAGACTTTTGCATAAGAAGCGCTGCGTCCTTGTTATTGCCGAGGGAGCTGGTAACTTTTATTAACATTGGTAAGTGCGACTGACCACATCAATATAGGTTCTGCCATGAAAGATGCCAAGATTCCGGACGAAGGCGTGGATGCCTCCGGCAACGTTAAACCTGGAGTAATTCCACTCTCTTGAATGCGTGAATACTAAAATTCTTAGGACATTGGAGTCTTCCTGAGAGATGAGATCACTAAGTACTGTAAGTCCAAGGGAATGGACCTCACCCTCAAGTATATTGATCCTACATACATGATTAGAACTGTTGCTGCCAACGCTCGTGACAAATATATCTGCAGGTAATCACCAAAATTCTTTAGAATGGAAAGAGTAACTTGCTCGTTTAGTTTCCTCGCCCAATCTGCTATCGACGGTATGATGGCTGGATGGACTGGCTTCTCCTCGGGTAACGTGAACAACCGTCCTTGCTACATTCCTATTTCCGAACTAACGAAACGTACCCAGAAGATCGCTCCAGAAGACAGAGGCTGGCAAAGACTGCTTGCCAGCACTGGACAGCCATCCTTTATTAACGAGGAAACCAAAGTTGCTGAAGCTTTCGAAAAGACGCTCAAGAAGGAAAAGAAATTGGAAAAAGTCAAAGAGATCGCTCTATAAATTGAATTTAACTGCTTATTGATTGCGTCTCATTTCGTGTAATAACAGACAATCCCTCATTACATAGAAACTCAGGAGCTTGTTTTTAATATTGTTGGAGCAAGCTGATGAACAATTAAGCACTCAAGCTGTCGTCAAAAAAATAACACAAACAATTAAATAAAAAATTTAACTCTGCAATTTTTTCCAACAACAACATCAAATTTAATTAAATAACTTCGAATAGAGAATCCAGATGGAACCAGCAGAAAGCTTTGCTGAGGATAAGATTATGAAAGACAAACTTGCCCATGAGGTTCCACATGACGTTAGCGATAACGTGAAAATAATTTTGCTTGCGAGAGAAGCATTGATGGGCAAGAAACCCTTCTCATGTTTAAATAAGATAACAGGAAACTCATTGTTTGAATATTGCAAGACGAATATCTATTCGCAGATCACCGACAAAACCCAGATTATCTCGAGAATCAATAATGATTTTATTTTCTCACAATACCAACCTCAGATTATATATCCCACAGGTAATCCAACTTCGATGCAGGATAACACAACACCTTACAGGTTTATTATGGATCAATACGCTGAATGGGTAAAAAACCCGTTAATTTTGAATTTTCATGACCCGAAAGCCGACCCTCTAGACTTCAAACCAAAATATCCTTTCTTCTTTGAGGTTGAATCTAAAGAAAGGACTATGACTGTTCTGAAAACAATCGGAAAGCTACAATTGGGTATTTATCGCCTTTATAGCAAGCATCTGACTGAGGATGGTAAAGGATTCGATTATATGGGGCTTCTTGAATCGCCCGCTTTTAATAAAGAATTCAAAGAGACAGCAGAGGAACTTGCATATACACCACTTGAGCCACTCACTCGCAGCCCTCAAGAACTTAAAGCCTTTTTTATCAATTTATACAACATACTTCATATTCACAGCCGGATTGCCTTTTACATTCAGCACAGAAGGTTCGAGATGAATACGTCAGAGAGAACGAGGTTCTATAACGAATATAAATACCTGATAGGAGGGCAGCTATTTACATTGAATGAGATTGAGCACGGCGTATTGCGTAGGAATAATTCGTTTGGGATGAGCAAATTTCAGATGTTTAAGTTCGCGTTGTGCAGAATCAATCCAAAAGGTATGAGATTCAGTAAATTTGATAGTAGACTCAAGTTTGTTGTGGCTGATAAAGACCCAAGGATTTACTTTGCTTTGAATTGCGGTGCAAGATCTTGCCCTCCTATCCGATTTTATGAGGCTGAGAAAATAGAGAAACAATTAGATATCGCGGCGCTTGGGTTTTGTGATGGCGAAACCGATTTGGAAGAGAAGGGAGGGAAACTTCACATAAGGTTGAGTCAAATTTTCGATTGGTATGCTGTAGATTTCGGTAGGACAAAAATTGAAATTATAAAGTATGTCCAGAGATATTTGAAGGAAAATGAAAGAGGGATGGTCCAAGAGTACCTATCTAGCAACCCTAAAAACGTGGTTTTATCGTACAGGCGATACGATTGGAGTTTTAACGCGAAAAAGTAGCAAAGAAAAGATCCAGCTGAAAGCTGATATCTTTAACCTTTACTCACTTCACTTTACTTTAAGACATATATTTGAAAGTTTGATGCCCAAAGGGCAGATAAGGAAAAATAATATATCCTCTAATGGTACTTTTTGCAAAATGATCATAAAATAATCTAAGCATTGACTATTGATGAGGTGAAACAACTCGAATTTTTTTCAGGTGGTTTTGAAAAAAGAGGGTGATGGTGATGATAATCACAATGATATACTTGAAATTTCAGAACATCCAGGAGCGTAGGCCGTAGCAAACGAAGCCTATAAAAAGAGAAAATGTTCTATTTGCATTAATGGCAGTAAATTACGAGCTCCTCAGATTGGCTAGTTAGTATTTCGAAGCGCTATCGATGTCAAAATCAAAATCTGTTTGAATAAGAAGAAAATTAATAAATACTGAATATAATCAAACAGCGGTTTCCAGTTGTAAAAATTCATTCTTCCCAATAATGAGTACAACATACGTCCTTCACGATGCTGTCCGTACCGGCAGCATGTCCAATTACGTCACTGGAACACAGAGGTAATCACAAACCCTATCACCATCGGCGTTAACTCAATGTAAATCTTAGACCAATGTATTTCAAGAGACCTTTGGTCCCATTGCTTCAAGAACCCATTCACCATACGTAAACTCTCACATAACTCAGATTCAGAATCCAATCTCTTATTATATATGCAAGGTCTTCTATCCCAGTCGACCAAGGCCAGATATATCGCGAGCAAATGCCAATCTTAGTTGAAGAACCTAAAACCAGAACAGTTGAGGTCCAGACGATGTACCGAGAATCTGAGGCGCAGACTGATCCTTACACTCCGAACTATCAAGTTCCTGAAGGAGAAAATCCTGAAATATTGACAATTGCTCATTTGCGCTGGGGAGAAGGCCTTCCAGCGACCTTCGATGAATTGGAAACGATTGAGGTCAATCGAGAAAGAATTGCTTTCGAGTGGGCACTACCCCCGACTTCAGACGAAGCCAGTTTCTCGCTCAGAAAGAGACTTATGAAAGACCAAGAAGAGCGTGAATGGGGAAAGCGAGACAATGAAATTAAAAAGTGCTAATTGCGTTTTCTGCGAGTGTAACACCGTTTTTTCGTAGAGTTCAGAACGAGCGAATGAATCTGCTGAAAAGCGCGTTGATCGAGAGAGAGAAAGACATCGAAGACAGAAACGCCCAGCGAATTCAAGACGTGAAAATAAAGAAAACTGAGCAGAAAAATAGACTTATCGCTAAAATTCAAAGGAAAAAGATTAAAGGTAACATTGTTCTTATTTAAGGGCAGGTATCTCACTCAGTGTTGATTAGTTTTGAGAAAAATGCTTAAGAGTAGAAAGGAAGAAGAAGCACCGGAATTGAGAAGAGATATCATCGAAGAATATCATAATTTTGCCTCGAGAGTATATGCGGGAATCGCTAGAGAGGGTCTTTCGCTCGACAAAATATCAAATAAATATGAAGTGCAGCCTCTAGCGTTAACTAGTTATACCGGCGTCGGAAACTTAGTGCCTACGATCAAGCCATCTGTCCTTGAAACTCAAGTCGATGTGGTGAAGGTCATGGGTCAGATCGAGAAAGCTTACACGAGAGGAGTAATATGATCTCTTTTTTTCATCACGGCTCATCGATGATAAGGAAAATTACCATCGTGTTCAGCTCAAGAAGGCCCAGATTTTGATTGAAGGCTCCCCTAAGAAGAGAAGAGAGGAGGCTGAGCAAGAAGCCGCGGGAAAAGCTAACCAAAGGATTATTGTGCGACCTGACACACCTCACTAGTAGATCTCTTTTCCCTTGGAAACATATTCTAATAAACAATTTTTTCTTCTCTCAGCGATGAACTCGATATTACAAAAGACGAGAAGGGACGTCAAGCTAATTTGGATAAATACCGCAGCGAAGAGAAATTCGAGCAGGCTATTCTCCTCATCCAAAGACTACTTCGTGGTCGATCTAGACAGAACGAAATGTACGAAGGAAAAGAGAAGAGATTGGCTCTCATTGAGGAATTGCTTATCGTCGCAAATGTTAAACCGTTAACAGAGGAAGAAAAGGAAGAAAGACTTCTCGAGGCACATGAAGAGAGGTTAAAAGATGCGATTTTAGAAAATATCCAAGGTTCGGTGATCGCACGCACGACTGATATGCTTGCGAAGGAGCTTGTTCGATTTAAGCAGGTAAACGCGTTGAAATTCAATGGGTAGCAAGAGCCTGATATCTTTAAAGGAAAAACGAATCGCGAAAATGGTTAATCATGCTGAAAACGACAGAAGAACTCGAGAAGCCGAAGAGCGCGGACGCAGACAAGCTGAAAAGATTTTGGAGGATAGAGAGGATATGCTATTCAATGAAATTATGAATATGCATCAGGGAACTGTTGATACTTATCTCAGCAGTGCGATTAGTGGTGCAGTGGAAAAAGGTAATTGCTAAATAGGCAATTAAGTTGCTAAGTTGTTTTGTTTTTAGCTTCTGCGAGACAGGCTGGCATGATGGCGAAGATTAGAAAAGAAGAAATCGACAAGCAGATCGAGAAACTTGAAAATAAACAGAGCAAGCCACCATCTGTGATCAAGGATTTGTTGCTTTCGTTCTTGATTCCAAATATTCAGAGAAGCAAAGTTCAAAAACAAAGTAAAAAAATCCTTCATTTCGAGGTACTAACGGTATTTCGTAATCCAGTCGAGATTGAAGAGAAGCGTTATATCGAATCGGCGAAGAGAGGTGTGAAAGAGACTCTCAGTCAAACTCTTGGTAAAATCGGAGAATCCAAGTAGTGCTGCTGGCATTTATCCTGCATAATATATAATACGATTTGCAATCAAGCATTAATGAGCCTGATTTCCTAAGTGCTCTTTATAAAAGTATACTTGTTGATTGTTGCTTAAGCAGGATTTTGAAATTACAACTCATTCTATTACAGTCGCTAACTAAAATGATATACGAAGAGTGTTTCCTGCAGTAAAGTTAACTCTGTAAGCAGAATTTGTTGTATCTATTTAGAAGTTAAAGAGTTAAAAAACAATGCAAAATGTTTATTTCCGCAGGGATGCGTTTAAAGGCTATGATGTCGAAAAAGGAAGGATAAGGCAGCTTCAATTTGCATGATATCTCTAATTCATCATAGGAGGTCATAATAGGCTGATTTTAATCAATTGGCTATAATTCTCCAAAAGCATCGACGTAATGACTTTGGAAATACTCAGGGAATATTTCTCTTGATAAAATATTGGGTTAAGATAACGAATATGGGTATGGAGATATTGACAGAAATATAAACGATTTTGATATAGTAGATGTATATATCACGAAGGGTTTTTATTGAAAAAGCATTCCTTTGATATTGCTTAACTGTACATTTATGCTAAAGCTATAGATAATGTTTTTAATATCCTTTATCGCGGAATCCAATGACCTCATCATTTCGGGCTGATAATAGCGCCAGAGTGGAAATAGCCACAAGATACCATCTTCACATTCTTATTTGAAAGATGCGATATTTTTGTAGGTCTATATAATTTGGTTAAGATAATCTTTTTTTATAGTCTTTTACGTCTGATAATCATTTTCTGAATCGCCCATTCCCAACTGATCATACAAATTGAAACCCCACGCAAAGCACTCTCCTTTTTCTAATAAACGCATTACCGTTCAGTGAACAGTCGCAAAAAAATATCAATTTACGGTTAATACAAGCTGAATGACGGCAACCAGCAGAAATTTGAGCAATCTTTTCTCCCTTTAACGAAGGAATGACTCTAGGCTCATAGATATTAGGATCTTCCTCGCCGCTTGATTGTCCTAAGCGGCTGTACGATCCTTTTCCAAAGCTATAAACCTGTTGATTTTCTACACAAAATCGATTTTAAAGCGCGTTTCAAAGCTTGTATATTATTTTACCATTCAACACAAGAGTGAAATTATCGCCGCAAGAAACTTGCATTGCCTTGTTGTGTGGCCCAAACTCCCGGACGTGATAAATATAGCAATACTTTTCGATGCGTTCGATGTCACTGAATCGGCTATCATCGAAGGAAGGATCTTCCAGTCGACGGTCGACACTCGTGCTCCTCGAGATTATAATCGCATTGTCTGTTTTTTCGTCGATCCAACCGCCCAGTTGACCTTCTGTTCCCAAACCAGCCGTGAAGAGCACTCCGTTCTCTATTATTTTCATCGTTATCGACTGACATTCAAAGCACAAATGTTTACTTGTGATCACAGCGGAATGACAAACTCCGAGACTGACACTGGAAACGCCAACGGAATCGCCTAATTCTTCCTTCAGGATAGAGAGTTCTGTCAAGCAAGGTCTAAGGGTTGTTATGAGAGTGAGATTAGCAAATACTAGAATCATTACAAGAACTGGTTTTGATTGTTCGCTATCATCAATCGGTAGTCGAGATTGCATCCCCACATGTACAAATCTTCAGTTTCTGCAATAATCATTTTGATCTTGCACTTTACATAGCATGAAATATACCTGTTATAGCAGCGGAATGCGAATGTCCAGCGTATATTTTTTTCACTGGCATTCTATCAAAAGATCTAATCTTTTCAGGAATCGCACAATCATCCCCGTTCCCATGACCCAGCTGTCCATCTCCGCCTAATCCCTATTCAAAATTACCAGTCAAGCATGCGAAGAGAATAGCATATAAGTTACCCAACTGAAGACTTTCCCTTCTTCAGTAAGTGCGATAGTATGCTGCCATCCACAGGCCACTTGAGTAATTTTGAAAGAGTTGAGAGTCTGAACATTCATAGGGGATGCTTCATTGACTCGCACTCCAGTTCCTAGCTGTCCGCTGACTCCTCGTCCCCAAGTGTAAAGCCGGTCTGAAATCCCAATAACTCAGAATTGAAAAAGAAAAGCCTGGTTTTACTGTCTTCGGAAATCGCAGCTGAATGGTGGTAGCTGCAAGACAACGCAATGAATTTGGTATCAGTGATCGCAACAGGAAGCTTCTCGGATTTCTCAGAGCCATTGCCCAGTCTTCCGTCTTTGCCAGAGCCCCAGAGGTAAATATATCCAGCGGATTCCTTTGATTTATCCTTGCCGAAATTTTTGAATTTTTGGGCCAAGCTTGCGAGCTTTAAACTCTCTTCTTGAATTTTCGTCAAATTTCCGTTTGGCTCTTTGTTAATTTTTTGGTCACTCTTCCTCCAGTAAACAAGTGAAATTACTTTTATTAGCATTCACATCTTGCTGAAGCAACACTCGCTGGCCATTCGCACCATTTTCTCTTTCGAAGCTTGCTCTGAAAGAGGCCTCGTCTGGATCGATCCGGCTTGATAAGATTTCTTTAGCTTGATGATATTTCTTGAGATATCCATATGAGAATTTGTTTAGAAACGTTTCAAGGAATTACATTTTCGACCTGGCTAAGGACTAACTCGTACTGCTGGCTCAGCAGGGCTAATTTCTCTTGATGGTCATTTGTGATTTTCATGATATTGGGTTGCTTTTGACCATTCAACGCTCCATTTCGTGGATTCTTTTCAGTTTCCTTGAGTGCATTGACTTTCGAACGAAACGCGTATTCGAGCTTTGTGCAGGCTTCATCATACTGCACGCTCAACTCCTTCACGCAACTTTCAAACTCAATTTCTAATTCTGCCTCGATCTTCTCTGGTAATGCTCTTGCCTATTAACGATGACTCTCTGTTCTTCAGACCATGTAATTTGTACCTTGAGGATTCTTTCAACATTAAAAATCTCAGCAGAAAACACTGTCTTTGAATTTATTTGCTTCATTAATTCTGAGACCATCTCGTTATCAAATTTATTATTCAGATGGAAGTCTCTCGCATTCAACGTCGTTAGATACGCAGAGATCTTGCTCGAGTGGTGAGGGAAGTGGTTCTTAGCCTCTTCCCGAATCATATCTCGATATTTATTTTGCAATGCGATAAGCTCGATCCTGAACGAATTATTGACCATTAGACTCTCCAAATCTCAATCAAGGCGATTACTTGTAGCTCCCTGCAAATTTCTCAAATGTTTTATTCCAGCTGGAGTTATTTAACGTCTCGCACTCTTCTCCCAGAATATATTCAATGTGACTAAGCAATTTCTCCATGAAATTTATCTCATTTTTCTCCCCGTTAACACTGCTGCTATTTCGCTGCTGGTTTTCTAAGCTGATTCTTCTTGCATGCTCCTCATTGAATTTATCAAGGAGATTCTGATATTTCTCAACAAGCTCAGAGCTCGTGAAGACGTTATTGTGAGGGTCCTCATTTGAATAAGAACTAAACAACGCATTTTGAAATCGTCTCACATAAATAAAAAAATAGGTACTGGTAAGTTTGCGGATCTAGCTTGGACTTGAGGAAGCTGTTCTCGTCTTCCAACTCTCGGATTTTCTTATTTGCTCTCTCGAGATGAAGTTCATATTCTTTCTTCGAAAGAGCCATGTCATCCAACGTACCTCTGGTCTAAATAATATGGTTTAACTGTTGGAAGTCAATTGTATAGTGGTCATACGCTGACGAGTTCAGACTGCAGTTTATTTATCTGCTCATGCAAGACGCTTGTTTCGGCAAGGATATTGAGGCCTTCAATCTATAAAAAAATTCGAGAGTTACGCGTTTTGTGTTGTCAGAAGAGCTTAACCTCGTTGATTTCAGGTCGGTTGCAAACAGTTTTGGCTCTAGTAGCAAATCGTAAAGTGGAGAGCGTCTGGTAGAAGTTGACAGCTGCTGGAGAGACCGTGCAGATGATAGCTGTAAGAGAATTTCCTCCGAGAGCGTGAGAGAGAATTCTTGTTAATTTTGAGTCACGGTAAGGAATGTGCCCTCTGAGGGAAATTAAGAACGGGGTAAAGTTGCAGAAGGTTACTTTTTGCCCTCAGCAAGTTTATTAATGACGTTAGCAAGGACAAAGAGACTTTTGTTGATGTAGCCGGTTTCTCCAGCGTTCTCTGATCTAGTATCAATATCACCGAGTCTTTCCGAGCCAGCCAAATCGACCAGATTCTAATTTAACCGACGAGAGATGATACAAAACCGATTCAAGTTGCTATTAGATTACCAGACAAGAGTAATAGTGAACTCCGTTAGAGTTTTCCTTATCATTCGAGTAGCTTTCAACACACTGAAGTTTTGTTAGCAGAATTCCTTTAACAATATCCATACCACGCGAAAGATCGTATGTGAACGAGAACTGTGCTCATGTACGCTGGTTTCTCTGTACTTTCGATGCTCTTCACCATAATTCATCAGAATTATTGCCTGATCGAAGGTCCACACTTGCTGTTGCTTCAGCCCGTTAACAATGATTCCAAACTAGCAGTACAAGTCTCAGCGAAACTGCTGCAAGATAGTTTACCTGAGGATCCTCCTGGATTTTGAGATTCGATACATTAGGTTGCAATAGATCATTAATCTAGCACAATGTCTATTAGTATTTGCATTCGCTAGTGTAAATACGTTTTCGTTGTAGATTTCCATATAAGAAATCCATATTTTATAAGTACACTCGTCCTTCTTCTACAATGGCCATAAAAACATTTCAATAATTATTGAGTTTTTGAAAATACCTTAGAGATTTCATTGAAAATATCCCTCATCGCACAAGGCAGGACTCCAGGACTTTCTGGACTACCCAACATCGTGTACGTCTTTCCTGAGGTAGTTTGACCATACATGAAAATTGTGCCATTATAGCCATCAAGAACTGATTTAACGATAGGCCGTCCAAGCTTATTGTAAATATTCTGCGTTCGCGAATCAGGACCCTCGACGTGATCTGTTTGAGGACATTACATTACTAAAACTAATAAGAAAATGCTTACCAAATGCAAAACTTTGTGTATTGCTTTGGTCGTAATAACGTCGCTTATTCTCTTTAATGAGGGCGTTAAGATTTGCTAGAGGGTCGCTTGATTGAATGGAGTGGCTGAAAGAAGTTCCTTCTGTCTTCAAATTGGCTGAAGTGATTGTGTTTCTCTTAGTATCGACCATCCAGGCTTCTTCGTCTTCATAGGGTTTCAGGAGAGGTCGCATTCTGATGCAAACCCTGATTGATTCTTCAGACTGCGATTTTTTGGTAGCTGACTTTTGCATGTTTAGAAACGAAACGTTAGTTATCTCAGTTAAAAAATAATTTTGAAATTTTGAATTGCATCAGTCCAGTACAAAGCGCTCGTTTCATTTATAATTTTCAACTGGTAGTGATGAAATTGGTATTTCTCTAGGTTCGAAGATGACTAGGTTTGTGCTAGAGAGAATTCATTGGGCGTCTCAAATTTCATTTCTTTAGAGGATGGAAAATCATTTCGTTCTTGTGAGAATGAAAACTCATTAAATTAATTAATTCGCAGAGAAACTACGTATTTTATATCCAAGGAGTAAAGATGAAGAGGAATTTATTTTCCAGAGATTCCATAAACTATAAATATAGTGAGGCTATTCTTTTTGCAAAAAAAAAAAACTTTATTAGCAAAGGAGCTCAAATGACCCTTCGGCAAAATTGCAAAATAGATCAATTTAGTGATGAGCTGCTTGTAAAGCTCCTCAGTTTTTTCCCCTCTATTTGAAACTTCCTACAAAGTTGCAAGAGCATAGTTCTAAAGAAGCTACACTTAGTGCTTAATAGTGAGGGAACTGTTTAATCAATGGGTCACTGGACTCGGATGAACAGCAAATTTTGAGATCAAGCTCATACCTGAAAAGTGGGAATTTTGCTTGGAGAGGTTCCATCAACATATCCCTCTTTGAACAGTGGATCATAGTTAAATTTGAAATAATTCTGTTCTTTGTTAAGTCAACCATGATATTCTCAGTGTATGTAGTTTATGTGAAACCGTTTTAACCAACATCAGAATAGTGTGTGTGTGATATCTTTCAAACGGAATCTCAACGAATATGCCCGAGCAACGCGTTTAGCTATTAACTATAGAGTTGGCACATGATAAAAATTTGCTGTATAAAATGAATCAAAATTGCTATTTTTATCTAATTAACTCATTAAATGCTCATTTCATATTAGTCTCTTCAGAATTTTCATGAATCGCCTTTGTATCCGAAATAAACCACTGACTGAGCTCGACAACAGCGTCGACAATCTAAATTCCTCAAATTCGAATACAAGATTGAAGAGTCACCGACTATATCTAACTGCCTCATCTACATTTATCTTATTAGACAATATTACTAATTGCGCATTAATGTTAAATTACAATAAAATTTCTGAAATTAAACTGCATTGAGAACATTTTTTCTTGAGAATTTCTTCGATACCCTTCCTATCGTATTTTGAAATAATTCAGATATAAAGTAGTCTGATGCATCTATCTGAGCATCCACCACAGCTTTTGTAAAATTTGTAGAGCTAAAATGTTGAAGAAGTTATGAATGGAACGCGGCTTTCTCTTTCATTCTTCAAGTAAAGCTGCCAAAACTTCACTTGAATATCGACAGTGCTTATCTTTCCCTCCCAATGAGCAACGAAATGGTAATCTGAAGAGATTTGTAGAATAAATGAATCAATCAATTTTTAAATAGCCTGGTTTTTATATAATCTCTCTACCACTAGGTCCGGTTAATTCCATCAAAACGTAAAGTTACATCACACTTTGATGAATCCAACCCAAGGGTTCTCCTCACTATTTGTCACGGATCCTAACGCTGCTCAACGTGTTTTCGGGGTCCACCCCTTCAACCCAGGGAGTTACGGACTACTTCCATATGGAGGGAATGGATCAATTGATCCTCTCCATTTAAAGCGGGAAGGCGCCTTCAAAGAACTGCTCCAACGTCCTATGCCACCAATCGCCGACGAATCAACGCTCAATTCATATAAATCGTCTGGTAAACTAATGCCGCAACCGCAACAGATTCAAAAACCAGAGAAACCTTATGTTTGCAAGACATGCAATCAATCTTTTACACAAGTATGCATTATTCCATCGCCTTGAGAGAATCTCACACCATTTTCCCTTTAGGTTTCCAACCTTAAGCGCCATGAAAGACTGCATACCGGAGAAAAACCGTATGCATGCGATCGGTGCAGTAAGGCATTCACGACGGTTTCGAATCTCAAACAACACCAACAAGTGCATGAAAAAACGGTAGGATTAATCCCTAATTCTCAGTGAATATCAAACTTACTTGTCTAGGAAGAGCGTTCGAAATTCCAATGTAAAATTTGCGATAAGGCCTACTTCTACCAGAGCAGTTTGAACAAGCACATGAAAACGCATCGGAAAGGCGGAGGAGCAGGTAGCAATAATGAAGACGACTCTGAGAGTCAGAGACAAGGAGGCGACCTCTATCATGGTGGGTCAGCAGAGGGATGTGAATCGACACCTTCGGACATATCCCCGACAACAAAGAAAGTTAAGAAAGAGAAGGAACTTGAGCAGCAGTCCGGATTGAACCTATCGAAAACATCTTCCGCAGTCCCGTCTAAGCCGGCAAACTTCGACCAACCAAACGTGAACGGTGTAGGTGGCAACGTATTTGGGAATATAGTGGCTAACTTAAATGGCAGCGCTGGAAACCTTGGGAATATGAACAGAAATGCTGAGGAGGAATTTAAACTCAATAATTTCATGAAGATGCTAAATCAGACCCAGGCTAGTCTTGGTTTCAAGTCAATTCCGGGTTTGCCATCTCATTTAGGCCTTCCTGGAGGTCCAGCTGGTTTTTCGCAAGGATACAATGGAATGCAGAGCCAGCAGACGAATTTAATCAATCAAGTACAAGACATTCGCCAGCTGCTTAATAATACACAGAACCCTCTTCTTGTGGGAAAAATGGAAGAAGCTCGCAATTCCTACCTCGCTGAGCGCCAGCAAGGAGATCGCGCTTTCCCGTTCCCTCAATACCCTGGCTACGATCTCTACAGACCAAATATTTATAATCTGCTTGGGCAAGATCTGCTGAGTCAAAAGCCCAAGGTAATTCAAGAGGGATATAATCAAAGTAATTTAACCGATAACCACGGCGTGAGCCAACCTAATATCGGAAATTCAACAAACACAGCCAATAATGTAAGTGAGACAAATCCATTGATTGGGGTTACAAATGAAGGAGCAAACGAGTTTGTTCACCCGAATTCTAAAGTAGATAATAAAGTATCGGATATCACTGATATGATCGACTATGAACTGGAGAAACTCAGAGAGAGCAGACTGAGAAAGACCTCTCTTGGAAGTGATTATGGCGGAGTACGTTATTATTAAACTACTAACAAAAAGTTCACATATTAGCGATACTACGTGCGTGCTTGGATAAAACGTCTTGGGAGCCAGATCATGCCATTTATTCGTTTTCTGGAGACTCCTGATTTAAAATTAAGCGTAACTTTTTTTGTCTATAGCCCTGAGATGAACCTAACATCAGGCTAAAAGGTTTAGGAATTAACATTATTCCTTTATTAGTCGATTATTGGTAAAAAAAGATGTATTATTCAAGGAAAGGCAATATTCCATTCCGCCTTAAGTTTAATACTACATATTAAATTTGAAAAATTAATCTATTGTCTCTTTAATGGGTTTTTCCCCCTTACTGGCTCTACAGAGTACAATAATCCGATACAATTCCAAGGCGAAATCGCATGGCTGACACCTCGAGTTTTTTCCCCTTTGAGATATACTCGGACTTTATAACTGTCAAGAGAAAATCAATCAAATTATTTTATTTATCCAAATAGCTCTATCACAATTCCGTCATGCATAGTCTGAAAGACATTGAAGAGAATCCCTTTTTAGATAAACGAGATGAGCAGTACAAACAGGTTGTGTCTGACCACCGATTTTTTGATCTCTTCCTGAACAAAAAAGAAAAATGTTGTGCTAAAATACCTGACACGGTCATTTTGCAGCATGGCCGTATACTCAAATGGTTTTTTAACTCAAAACAGGACAATACAAACGAGATTCTGCTAAAAAATAGCGATAAACTTACCACCACGAAACTATTTTCAGAGTTTTCAGGCCTCAAGAAGCATGTCGAAGGCATGAATCCCTTGCAAATCCTCGATTGGATGCGAACCGAGCCCAGCGCACAAGTGCTAAAGACATTTCTGCGTTGCACAAATAAAGAAAAATTTTTGGTTAGCTCGATCGAGGTTCTGAGGATACTCCTAGAGCAATCTATCCAAATTGAACTCGTTCAAAGTATGGTTTACTTAAAAACATGCACAGTGAACTCAAGAGAGACGTTATATAGTGAATACAGGAACGATGCTGGTCAGACTGGGCCGCTTTTCCGATTTTATAAGAAGATTTTCTTTATTGGGAAGCGTCCTGAGTTAAAGTTCATTCCAATGGAAGAAGACCAGGATGGAAGAATGAAGCCCGTGAAGGGAATTACACTGCCTGATATAGCCTGGACGACTTATGAAACGTCTTCGAATTATCCGCATGGTCCTCGCGGTAACATAGATTTCGTGTTCAATAGCCATGCAGAAGATGCTGCAAGAGACTGGAAGCTGAATAAACTCTATGAGCCTGAGAAGAAGCTAGAAGGAAGGGTCAAAAGGGAGATTTTGAGGGGTTACATGAACAATCAAACGGAAACTACGTTTACGAAGACGAATGACCAAGCAGCGAACCAAAAGCTGGAGCTTAGCACCAAAAAAATCGTGCATTTTATTGAAAGCGCCTACAAAATACGAGTTCGGAAGTTTGTAGCCAAATTCCTCCTTGATAAAGAGGGAAACACTGTTTTTATTGGCGCTACGGAACTGCGCTTTGATCTACTCCCAAGCGCACAATATGAGGAAGATGCAAAGTTTAAATATCAGTTTACCTGCGAAGACCTTGCTAATTTAGCAAAGCACACTAAACTAGTTAAATCTAATAGGGTCATCCTGACTGATCCAAGCGCGGTTATGTATGAGTATTTGAAGAAATATTCTGTCACTTCGCCTCGAGAGAGACCCACGTCGTCGGCTCTTTACCAAAAGCTTCGAATAAAAGAATGTGGAGGAGATTTCTGTGGATTTTTTATAAATAGCCCTGAGAAAATAGTCACTGGAGCGGAAAGCAAGAAATCGGATCTGTCTGATAACAACATGATATACATGAAAAACGAAGCGCATGAAATCGTGCATAAACCATTTGAAATTAGCAACCTTCTGAAAATGAAATGTAGAGAGCGCACGCAAGATGTCGTAAGTATCCTTAAAAACAATAATATCCTCCCTCAAGAGCTCAAGCAGCACAACTATGGATACAATTACGCTGGATATGATGACGTGTTTTATCAGCATTTATCCAAGGCGTTTTCTCAAGGGAAAGAGGTAGAAAATATCATGAACCTGTACAGGACGGTGAAAGTCTGCAAAATCTGCTACACAGTCTATGTGCTGATGAAGAAGCATTTCGATAAGCATGACATCGCAGATGACTCTTACTTTCAATTCCAGCAAAAGTATTCTAAAATTGGCCTTCCTGGCAGCTTCCGCAAGACACACAAATCCCAAAGTAGCCACCAAATCGTCCTCAGTGATACTATCCACAAGGATCTTAGACTCGAAACGGTTCCGAATCTCGGTGAGGAGGCTATCAAAGCGAAGATTTCGCCTACAAGTATGCAGTCGTCGAATCGAGGGTCATATTCACAGCGGAAATTCAGCATTCCGGATTTGAAACTGAACCTCTCCAAAGGGCTGAGAACTCAAACAGAGGGGTCTGATAAGGACAGCTCTCATAAACAGCACAGAGAAAAACCAGATAACGAAGTGTTTATCAACCTCACCGAGGCAGAGGGACGCCCTGGGAAGAAAAAATCTTCAGTCAGGAGCATAGCAAGCGCAAGACCTCATCATAGGCCATCATCAAGCTTTGGAGAGAAATTTGATTCGAAGCTAAAGCTCCTAGCTCCAAAAACTATTCAGGCGATATCAAGTAGCTGCTTGAAGCTCGGAGTCGCTTCGAAGGTTTATTCTCCGAAAGAGTTGGGCTCACCTCGATCGAGATCAATAGGTAGCGCTTGGTATTCGAAAAAAGTGAATTTATACGACACGTTATCGGATAATCCCAGAGATTACCAAAGTATGAAGATAAAGAAATATACTGGGTTAACGAGCCAGCCAGTCGCAAGTACACCAGTAATTGATTTCAAGAGACCGACAAGTTTTGAAGGGTTGATAAAGACTATCCATATAGAGTCTGGAACGAGGGAAAGGCTGTCGCTAATGAGGCAGAAATCTCAGGAATTAGTGGAAAAACTACAGAACCAGCAGAGTTGTTTCCAGAAAAAAGTCCTCCGAGTGGATGCGCTTTACTCAGGTGGCTTTCGGTTTGTGCGGCATATCCAACCGAATAAAATAACAACATCGAAGATTCCATACGATTTAATCGGAGCGAAAATGTTTGAGGATATTAAGACGGTCGCTTTATCCAAGTACTGCGAGAAAATGAATATATCCGCACCAACGATCAAGGGCGTTTCGCTGAGATTCTTCATTTACAGCACGAATGTCGGGTTTGCCTATACCATTCTTGAGAGCAACATAATGGAGGAGGGACAGAAAATAAAGAATTTAGTGGTCTACAATGATCTTTTCGATAATTTCATTGATTATATCCAGCATTACCAGAACCTTGTCGACGAAATCGATCACGTCAGAGTAATCCTGTTCAACTTTCCAGGCCAGGCCTTTACTTCATTTGACCCTCAAAGCTCTTATAACAACGAAATGTGCTCAGATATCGTCGATACGTTCCTATTCCACTTGGATGAGACGGGAATAATCAGCTTTAAAGAAGACAA
>ENA-UOUE01000386-UOUE01000386.1-compost-metagenome-genome-assembly--contig:-NODE-386-length-35715-cov-13.739295_pt1 | contig 35715 bp, 26 predicted proteins | sample MGYA00238146_ERZ747223 | MGnify/ENA primary metagenome ERZ747223 (study PRJEB28781, sample SAMN06268865) | compost metagenome | isolation source: single cell | place: USA: California, Emeryville, Joint...
CTACTCTTACCCAACTGCAACCAGATATTCAGCTTCCACTGGATATTGGTATCCAACTGCCACCACCACCTACTACTACCCATCTGCAAGTGGATCTGCTTACTATCCAACTGCCACCACCCACTACTACCCATCAGCAAGTGGCTCTGCTTATTATCCATCAGCAAGTGGATCCGCTTACTATCCAACCGCCACCACCTACTACTACCCAACAGCCACCGCCAGCTACTACTCAACAAGAAGATATTAGATTGATTTACAAAAACAAACAAACAAATTCATTAGTAGGCGTTGTTGCTGCTGATTATGATATGATTAAATGACTCATCTTCTCATCTGATGAGCATTTGATTAATCATTGATGTATTGTAGACTCTTTTTTATTTGACTTTAGACAATGGTTTTTCTTTCATTGTGACTTAAGTGCTTATGTTGCATTTAATTTGAGTTACATATGTGTGCTTTGCAAACTATTGGAAAAAAAAAAATTACAAAAAATTAAATTGTTCTTTGGAACCCAGAAGAGAGTTTCAACTTCTTTTTGAATGACTTTTTCATAACTGAGTGTCTTAGTATAGAGCTATTTCTGATGCTGTTCAATTGTCTATTTTTTATATTATTTAAGGTTACCATAATTCGAATTCCTTGATCTAATTGCTGTATGAACTTTGTGAGTAATAATCTCCTCTATAAGAATATTCTAGCTCTTTTTCCCTTTTTTACTATCTTTCTGAAATTTAGCAGTGCCATTCTGCGGTTGTTAGAATTTTCGAAGGCTCATCCTCTTCCAAAAAACTATGTAAATTCGTTTGCGTGTGAAACCGCAGGAATTACATAGGAAGTCTTTCAATCTAGCATTTTACATTCGTCACAGTGCTTATTAGTTCTGCACGACGTTTTCATGCAACCCGAAATAAAGTCCACGACTGAAAAAATGAATGACACTTCGAGTCGTTGAGCAGCACACAAGAATGCAAACAAGAGAAAAAGATATTTTCTAAATAGAACAGGTATCAATCGAAGGTGTCTAAGCCGAAAATTAATTTCTGGTTTAAAAATAAAAAGAGTTCTTCTAAAATCTCTCATAATGAACGCGATAAAACTCGGTTTAGATTTCGCTTCCATGGGTCTGTTTGGATACGGAGCTTGTAATCAATTTTGATTGTAAAAGTTCTCTTAGATTTTGCAGATAGAATCGTATATGAGATATTTTTTGCACAACAACAAAAAAAATCATATGGAATTGGATATCTCTTGATAGGAGGAGTTCTTTTCGGAGTTAACTCGACGATATTTAAATACATGGATCAAAAATCTGCAAGTCAGACTTACGGGGAACATCAATCCTCCCATGAAAAATTTTCTTTTCTGAAGAGCATAAGGGTTCCTATAGTCTACCACGAAGACTATAATATCGTTCCTTGGGGTGGTCTCGAGGATGCTCACAGTTTCGATGGAGAAAAATACGGGAAGATTATGCGAATGCTCAGAGATCAGAAGCTTCTCTCAACCGATTGGGTTCACAAGCCACTCTTTCCTGAAAGATCAACGCTTAAACTGGTATGGAAACCCAATACTTCACCTGAATTTCTCGAATTGTGATTGGTATAGGTTCATCCGGAAAGGTACCTGGAAGAAATTGAGACTAGCAGTAAAAGAATTGCAACAATAATGGAGGTTGGAGTGCTGGCAAACTTCCCAATAGAAATATTGAAGGAAAAGGTGCTCAAACCAATGCTACTTGCAACACAAGGGTCTATTGGTAAGTATCAATGACAAGAACTTTTGTAATATGTATTTATTTTGCTAGATGGCGGGCTAATCGCCATGGAAAAAGGATGGGCGATAAATTTGAGTGGGGGCTATCATCATGCATCAGCGAAAAAAGGAGGTGGATTTTGTATATACGCTGATATTACGTTATGTATCAAGCATTTGCGAAAACATTTTCCTTCGCGAGTGAAGAAAGCGATGATAATTGATCTAGACGCCCATCAAGGCAATGGTCACGAAACAGATTTTCTTGGGGATGAAAATATCTCTATAATCGACGTCTATAACCATCGCATTTACCCTGGAGATTATGCTGCAGCAAAAGCAATCAAGAGAGATGTTGAGCTGAGTTCTCATGATAACGATGAGGCCTTTCTCAAGAAGTTACGAGAAAATATCCCTGCGGAAATCGAATCATTCAAGCCTGATTTTATTCTCTATAATGCTGGAACTGATTGCTTGGTGGGTGATCCACTTGGAGGTAAATGATGAAAAATGAGTTGCCAATCGATTAATTATTACATGCTGTATAGGACTTAATGTCTCCAAGGAAGGTATAATCAAGAGGGATGAGTATGTCTTTGAACAGGCATTGAAATACAAGGTTCCTATCCTAATGGTGCTTTCAGGTAATACTTTCGAGTTAAAATATAATAATTAATTTCATTTTGTGTGTATCATTGGTAATTGATAGGTGGGTATCAGAAAAGCAATGCAGAAGTCATCGCAGCCTCAATCGTGAATCTTAAGTCAAAGTTTAACCTCTGGTAGAAATTCCTTTAGGTTTTTTTCAGAAATTCACTAATTTACTTCACTAATTATTACTGACATGTAAGTTAAATAAGCTAGGGGCTATCCACGAACATTTAGTGTAGATAGAACTTCTTTAGAAGAACAAACATTAGGTCAATAAATTTGTTTATCCCTGGTATCATTTTTATCTTCAACCTGCTAGTTTGTTTTTCAGTTATTATTCGCTCCAAAACTTCTATATGCCTCTCTTTCATTTTTGATGTGTGCTCAATTTCAAGTGTCTTACAGTTCATCAAAAGCAGCAACACTAATCGTCACTACTAAAAGTTTAGCAAGAGGTTCCAAAAAACCTCTTCTTTGCTAGTTTCCCAGAAAATAAATTCAGGCAAGCATTTTCTTTTTGGTGAAGACTTAGCGCTTAACTCTTGATTCTAAGGACTTCAATTATTCCTGATCTATTCGAATATTTAAACAGTCGTTGTTTTTCCAATTATTTTATTTTCTCTTCAAAAAAGTAATCTCGTGGTTGAGAATGCTGTAATAATCCAGCTGCTCGTTTGATTGTTAGCGATTGGACCTTAAGATGAGAACAATCTATATGGAATATCTAACCGAAAGAAACAAATAGCCAAAATTACGATATAATATCAAATTAAACAGATCGGAATTGTGAATAAAAATGGGAAATGAGCAATCAGTTACAGCGAAGAAGAACAGCTCCAAAGACGAAGAAGTGAAAGATAAGGCATCAAAATCTCAGTCATCCCTAAATCATGAAGAATTTCCTTTTCTTAAGACCATAAAGGTCCCAATAGTCTATCATAAAGACTACAATATCATTCCATGGGAGGGTTTGGAGAACGCTCATAGCTTTGATGGAGAAAAATATGGAAAAGTCATGCGAGCTCTCACAGAAAAGAAACTCCTATCGATTGATCAAGTTCATAAACCCTCCTTTCCTGAAAAATCTACGCTTAAACTTGTATGACACATATATTGTTCCAGACAACTTGAATTGTGATTGACCTAGGTTCATTCGGAGAGTTACCTTGAAGAAATTGAGACTAGTAGTCAAAAGATCGCGAGGATCGTGGAGGTTGGATTGTTGGCAATGGTGCCGATAGAAATATTGAAAGAAAAGATATTGAGACCAATGCTGCTGGCAACACAAGGCACAATCGGTAAGTATCATAAATGGCCCCTTCAAGAAGTGATTATTACTTTTTTTTAGATGGCGGACTGATAGCATTGGAGAAAGGATGGGCAATAAATTTGAGTGGAGGCTATCACCATGCATCAGCAAAAAAAGGAGGTGGATTCTGCATATACGCCGATATTACACTGTGCATCAGGCATTTACAAAAAAGCGTTCCATCTCGAGTGAAGAAAGCGATGATAATTGATCTAGACGCCCATCAAGGCAATGGACATGAAACAGATTTTCTTGGGGATGAAAATATCTCTATAATCGACGTTTATAATCATAACATTTATCCTGGAGATTATGCTGCAGCAAAAGCAATCAAGAGAGATGTTGAGCTGAGTTCTCATGATAACGATGAGGCCTTTCTCAAGAAGTTACGAGAAAATATCCCTGCGGAAATCGAATCATTCAAGCCTGATTTTATTCTCTATAATGCTGGAACTGATTGCTTGGTGGGTGATCCACTTGGAGGTAAATGATGAAATGGTTACTAGTCTCTTAATCTTGTGTAGGGCTAAAAGTCTCAAAGGATGGAATAATTAAAAGAGATGAATATGTCTTTGAACAGGCATTGAAATACAAGGTTCCTATCCTAATGGTGCTTTCAGGTAATACTTTCGAATTAAAATATCATATTTAATTACATTCATATATATCTTCGATCATCATTAGGTGGGTATCAGAAAAGCAATGCAGGAGTCATCGCGTCCTCAATAATGAATCTCAAATCGAAGTTTAAACTCTGGTAGTGACTTTACAGTAGTGGTTAAAGAATTTATGCATTTATTCTGCTAATTCACAAACCAGACTAATTAGCTAATACATATTCCTATGAATACTCACCGTTGCTTTAACGTCTATTCATGATTACGAGTTTACCGAGCAAAATTTGTTAATTCAAAAGTAAAATACTTCAGATTATAGAAATGAACAGATGCGCATATATTGGTGCTGCATAGATACCCTTATTTCCTATAAGTTTTGATGTTACATTCATCTTCTGCACTCGCCATCTTTGATAGAATGATAGCTTTGCGACACTTTAGTTCCTAGCACTGAACTCCTTGGCTCCCTTTTACGTGATTGACTCCTCCAGTCATCACACTCCGAATGGAAAGAGCCTCGTGATTAACGCATAGAGTCAATAAACAAAAAAAAGGGAGTTTCTTCAGCCGGAAAAATATCTTATCTGATACCCTTTTTAATCAATTGACGTAAATAAAGGAAGTTGCTGCAGAAGGCAAAGATAAAAAAAAAAGAGTTCTAAAACTAAAATTGAAATTCCATGGATACTTTTGAAATATCAACAGGCTCCGAACAAAAGCCATTACAGGCGACGCACAATGACTCCAAGATATTCAAGATAGCTGAGCGCCTCGGCATGGATCCCAATAAGCTTGCAGATCATGTCCGAGTTACTCTCACGATTCTTCCCGTCGCGTTTTACATCTTTGCTATCATTATCTCGGGCCTCAGACTCAAGCTGATCTCCCAGGCTGGTGATAGCACCGCCCCATTGAGCACGACTCTCCTCGAAACCATACAATATATTAATCAACAAGGATGGATTTATGATATTTATACTATCAAGGGTGATGGAAAATGCAAATCGGGTTACGAGCTGGGAGAAGTTGGGCAATGGCTTGGATCCCAAGGTGGCTGCCTTAAATTCGGAAAAGGATCATTCGCGTTCCAGAAAGATTGCAATGAGGCTGATACAAGAATTTCTGCGACTCCTAAAATGAACCTTTACAACTGGAAAAACACTCGGTTTTGTGTCAAGAGGATCCCGCGCAATGACGTCAAATATCGGATGACGAAAACCTGTGGAAATGGCATGACTGAATGTGCTGGAAGATATTGCATCCCTGATAAATTCAAGTGTCCAATTTCATGGATAAAGACTGAAGCTAAGAATTTCTGGGACCCTTATAAAGCTCAAAAGGACCCTGACAGCCAGCTCGTTTATTCCATTGAAGATTGGGTCCCAGGAAAGAACCTCAATTTCATTTACTCCAAAAACATCGAGTACGTTCTCAACGGCTTCGAAATTACCTACGCTAAACGAGATTGCTGGGACATGAACGACATCGATGGAAGCAAGGAAGCGAACAATGGCAAAGAAAGAACCGTTTACCCTCTTTTGAACGCGCAACCCAGAAACGATAAATGCGGCGGATACAGCTTCCGAAGCGATTTGATCGAAATCGACAGCATGGATGAGTACGAGTTCTATCGACAAAACAAGGAGGCTATTCCTATTGATAGGCTTACTCGTCTGTCTTCATACAGCGCCGGTCAAAAAGTTTATTTGCAAGCGAGATTCGCCCCTTATACGATGCCAACTGACGGTTGCTGGGACATCGACTTCGGCACCGTTGGATCAGCGAAGAGTAGACTCGAATGGTTCAAACATTACAGCTGGTTCTTCTATTATATCGGCGGAGCGCTGTCGTTTACGATTTCTTTGTTCCTAATCTATAACGTGGTCAAAGCAGTCCAATATGGGAAGAGAGTGGTCTATTACGCTGGAGTATACCTGGCAAATATGTATTTCTCGATGTTGCTCCTCGGCTATTTCCTTTTTGAGAGTCTGGTCATCTTTGGATACAGACTCTGGCTGATAAGCGCTTCGAATTACCTGAGACAGGTCGATGGGTGTTTCTTGGACCGAAATATCAGAAATATGATGAGAGATATGGAAAAGTACATCGATCAGGAGTACTTGCATAAGTTCCTTGATGACACCGCGATTCTCATGGGAATTTGCTTAATTATCGGAACAGTTGTGGTATTTTGCTTTGTGGTGCTTAGTAAGTTGAGACACTATTCGATCCAAGGGATGTAATTTTCATAACACACTGTTTGATTCGATAGGCATTTATAATTGTAATGTCTTAAGATAACGCGAATTTGCGCTCGCTGAATAGTATAATGATTGCATAAAGGATTCAAAAAACCTGAATAAAAAACTGCTCTAACGTAAATAGATACTTGAGAAGAAGTCTAACTCTGGATTCTGTGATCAATGCACTTTATTTATTCTACAATGAAATCCACATAGATAAGCAGGAAAAATTGAATGCTATCGGAGAGGTAAGTTAAGTTACTTAATAATGAACATAGGTGTCAATCTTTATACTTCATAACCAATTAACAGCATAAACAGTAAAATAAGAAAAAAGTACTATTACGCATATAATGGATTTAAATAAACATTTTCAATGAATACATCTCGAAAAACTCGTCAAAGGCGTCTACTAACTCATGATTTTCCTGATCCTTTTTCCTTTGGTCCTTAATGGATAGCGATGGATCAAGCCCTTTATTCTCGACTTTAGAATGCAAGTCTTCTGATAATCTCTGTTTACATTTCCACTGATGAAAGTAGTCATAGAGAAGTTGATGGTTTGAGACGTTTGCTCCCATTGTAACAACGAACTTTTGATTTGCTATTGTCTTAGGTTTCTTGGTAGATTGAGTTATGATTATAATCCAAGAGTCATTTTGCCATAAAAGGCACAGAATATTGGTTCTAATTGAGATTACGTCAGCCCAAAAAAATTGTTCAGTTCAGATGCTTCAAAGAAATATTCTGAGATTTAGATTCTCTTTATTAAAGTAGATTATTTGCGGATTCAAAATTAATTCCTGGAACTAAGGAATGCTCACTGGAAGAAAAGCCAAAGAGATCAGATTGTGAAAGTAATTACACCGAACTGAACAAAAAAAAAGTCCGGTAAATAAGATCTTGCCTTCAGTGGAGTTATGGTGTGCAATAAATTACAGATAATAGGAGTTTCATTGATTTGGAAAATTTTACAATTCGATTGACTTTTTTTATGATGCTATGTTATGAGCATTCACGTTGGAGGCAAACTTCGGTACTAAGTTTATTATTTTGGCATCGGTGTTTAATTTTATCAACGAACAGTATCCTCTTATCCGACTCGGAGGTTATTATCGGAATTATAATAGATCGTAGTATGTATGTGTCCTGAGTAAGAATATAGAAGCGCAATTTTGCAGTTTATTTTGCGAATAAGGCGAATAAGAAATTTCTGATGTCTTCATTTCTCTGGAAGGGAATAGCTTACAACAATATAAGAGGAGCAATTGTCATCTTCCCTTTACTTTAGATGAAGAGTGCGCTATTTATTATTCAAAGTCAAATCCAAGAGAATGACGGCTAAAAATCGGAAAGAAGCTGTTCAGCACAGCAATCAAGCCTTAACGGATAACCAATAGCATCTGAGAATGCAAGACTATACTTATAGAGCGTTGGTATCTGCTATCTCCCAAGAAAAGAGCTTTGAACAAAAGACATGTGTAGCAGAAAATTTTTCACTGACTTATCCGTTAATGTGAGTGAGCCGAAAAATATAGACTTCCATCTTCGTTGTTAAGCTCATGTTGAAAAGCTTTCAATTTAGCCATCACCATCACCATGTAAGTTTGTCCTCCTCAAAGTGTCCACTTGAGTCCCATAATTACTCCTTGGATTAAATCTCTGTCTTTGATTGTTTGGAGCGTTAGAATTAACAGTCAAATTTTTGACAGTTTCTAATTTGAAAAACAAAACTGAATCCTAACAAATACAAAATTTATTGCAGCCTGATCTCAAAATGGAGCAAAACTCCCCATACAGCTACAAGAGCCATTCTCCCAACAGCGTCGATGGATGCTCACGTGAATCCTCTCCAACTATGGGATCAAAATTTTTCCTCCAACCCAAAGCAGATATGATGTTCAAAGTCATAGTAGTTGGTGATTCAGGTACACTCGCTCATTTTCTAAGCGACTGACTTCAACACGCTCGTAGGAGTGGGAAAGACTGCAGTACTCAGACGCCTGATTCGAAATCGGTTCGAGAAAGGCCATTATTCCACTGTGGGTGTTGAATTCTGCTCACATGTTGTCAAAATCGATGAAGAAACGACTCTCAAGCTTCAAATTTGGGACACAGTATCTATTATCCGCTATATGGTCATAACTCAGCATTGTCAGGCCGGCCAAGAGACTTTCAGATCGATTGTGAGCTCATTTTATAGGAATTCCTCATGTGTGTTCATTGTCTACGACATCACACGGTATGCCGCTTAACTAAGCTTCTCTCATTCTGTAAACATAGTCGAAATACCTTCGAGGGCTTATCGAAGTGGATTGAAGACGCCCGACAGCGGGCCGAGCCGGATGCCATTTTTATTTTACTAGGAAATCATGCCGATAGAGAACAAGAGTACTTAACCTCTCCTTACCCCTTTCCTCTTTGCTCCTGAATAGCCATTTTACTGTTTCCTCTAATGCGAGCTCATAATCTTATTTTTTAGTCGAGAAATAACATACGATGAGGGAGAAGCATTCATGAGAGCACACAAGATCAACTTTTTCTTCGAGACATCAGCGAAGAACGGACAAAACATTATGGAGGTACTAAAATTTGCTAAACAATAAGCTTATTTTCTGTTAAGGCGTTTACTGAGGCAGGCAGATTGATTTTCTTAGCATACATCAGCCAGATGGTGAAAAGAGGGTCTTTATTATCAGCAAAATCCACTGACGTTAAAGCGTTTAGCGGAGCAACGCCAAAAAAATTAACGTTGAACCCAAAGCCTGTGAAACAGGGCTGCCTTTGTTAAAATTAGCGAAGCCTCACTAATTTTAACGATTTTACCAAATTTAGCGATTTAATAAAAACAGCTATTAAATATTTATTGTACGACATTTTCTCACATGCACATCATAATGGCTCTCGCCATTGTTTTCCGTGAGCCTCTGATTTATCCTGTTCAGATTCTACACCGTCATGTGTATAAAACCGAATCTTAATTTTAATATTGTCCATGAATACGATTCCACTGTTTTAGTACAGACCTGCTTTGGGTGCGAAAACTGTGTGGATAAGCACCCCTAAGAGTTATTGTGTCATATGATGAGATCGTCCTCTTTTTTTTTAAAGAACTCTTCTTAGCTAATTAAAGGGTTCTTGTTTTATTTATATTGGAACGATTTTTTTTTTTTATTTTAAACTTCCTTTCAGCTGGGAATTATTTCATATTCCTGAATTCTTTTTATTTAGAACCAAATTAACAATATGGGAAACTGTAGCATATCATGCGCCAACGATAGCCATGTGGCTCCTCGAAACAAAGAGTTCGTGACTGATCCTGATTATGAAGAGGATATGGAACAGTCCGCGCTTAAAATCCAAGCTCATTACCGCGGCGTTCAAGCGAGAAAGAAGTACAAGGAGGCGAAGCGAGAAAGTATCGCTCTGACAGAGAATTCAAAGGACCCCTACAGCGCTGGTGGCGCGAAAACACATCGAACTACGTATATCGAAACAACTCGTGTGAAGACCCAGGAATCTGTAAGGTCAAACTACAAATTCATTGACAACATCCCTCCAAGCCAAAATAAGGCTGTCCAAGAGGTCCTCGCGAAACTAGGACCTTTCGACTATAGCCAGCATAAGGAACTGGTAGAAGAATTCTTGGGATACCCGATCTTCCATCCTATTCAATTGGACAATGGAGTTATTTATGCTGGGCAATGGAGCGAACAGCCTCAGCCTCAGGGTCAAGATTTATCGCTTCAAACTTCGACGAAGGGTATGATGGGAGCAGTTCGTCACGGAAAAGGCAAGCAAATCTGGCCTGATGGTTCCATTTATGAAGGGTTCTGGAGAAACGATAAGGCCGAGGGCTATGGAAGACTCATTCATGCTGATGGTGACTACTACGAAGGAGAGTGGCGTAATGATAAAGCGCATGGGAAAGGCAGATACGAGCATCCAAATGGAACGTTTTACCAAGGAGACTGGGTCTGTGATGTTCAGGAAGGCCTGGGAATCGAGAAGTATATCGACGGGTCTGTTTTTGAAGGACGTTTCTTGAACGGAGTGAAAAACGGAGAAGGACAGTTCAGGTGGCTTGATGGCTCGACCTACACTGGAATGGTAAAAAATAACAAATTCGAGGGGAAAGGCCACTATGAGTGGGCGAATGGTCGCACTTATGAGGGAGAGTGGGCAGATAGCAAGATGAATGGCTATGGCGTCTTTACTTGGAGAGATGGCAGAAAATACGAAGGACACTACAAAGACGATAAGAAAGAAGGGTATGGAGTCTATTTACTTCCTGATGGAAGAAAATATGAGGGAGAGTGGAAGAACGGTCTTCAACATGGTAAAGGAAGAATGATCAGCAAGGATGGAAAAATTAGAGTTGGTGTTTGGAGCAACGGGAAGAGAGTTCAATGGGAAGCCTCTACTGAGAGCGATGCCATTGAAAGTCCGAGGGTATAATTACAGGTTTCAAACAACAGAAGAATCACCTTATATTACTCATAAAAAATGGTTAAGATCAATGATGAGCTTATATTTTCAACATTTTTTTTCAAAGAATTTTTTAATTGCTAAATATCTACACCATCAATTAATGTTTTTACATCAACTAAAATCATTAAGAAGATTTGTTATCGTATTAATCATTGCGTCTATAAGAGTAGGTTCTGCAATATTTGGTATTCAAATTTTATGTTCTGATCCTCAACATTTTGAAAGGAAAAGTGCTTTATTCTTGCACAAAAACTCAAATTTCGTGATGACTTATCTCCTAATTTCTAAATGATTACTTTGGCACAGCCAACAGGCGAGGCAGAGGTAGTAATAAGTCCATCTAATTGATTATCAGGCCAGGAACCCACGAGAAACTTAAACAGTGTTTTGTTGAAAACCTTCAATGTGCAATGCAAGATCGTAGAGTTTAATTTTTCTCGAGATTGCTGAAGAAGCAGCCATTGTCGAAGATCTTTTATAAAAAGAGCTCAGAAATTGGGCAGGCAACTATCATTCTTGAGCAATTTTTCGCTAGTGAAAAAGCGACTCAAGAGTGCACAACTCTTGGAATATAAATAGGACAAGGAATTTGTTACTTTAATTGTTGTAATTTAAACCAAAAAAATCAAAGCAAAAGTCAAACCGAAAACCAATGAAGTTCTTAGCCTTGGTCCTTATGATGGCACTGCTGTTTATTAGCAATGCCCAAGCAAGCACTGATAATGATAGTAAAAATTTCTTTTAGCAACCTTCATAACAGTACTCTTTTTTAGATGGCTTTCTCAAAACATCCTGTGAAGTCTCCAACCAATTTCCTCTTATCACTTCAGCAAACTGTATGATGGTTTATAGGCTCCAAGTCGACTGCTACACAAAAAAAATAACGGACGATGCTAAAGAAAACAACTTGAGCTCTTCAGTCACCAAAGGTCTCGTCTCGCGAGCCATGAATATGCTTTCCACAAATCTGAAAGACTGTCAGAGAAGGGTTACCAGCAATTAGGCAGTTCATTTCTCATTACATATTTTTCTGAATAAATTGATTTATTCAATATTGTCATTCAATAGCTTACCTTCCTGTTCTTGTAATTTTACACTTTAATTCAATGAGTCTGTGACCTTAGCTCTACATTGCTGCTCAATAATTTCCTCTTCCTCTTCGGAAAGATAATGCCATTCAACATTGAATACTGCCTCTCAAGTATAAGGAATGTTTTAAGGATATCACATTATAGTAAAAAACTTGAAATTTATTGTCATAGTTTAGAAGTAAGTAGCATTAACGGAAAAAGTAAGTGGTGAACACACTGCATTATGCAAAGCGATATAAATGAAAATAAAATCCGAATTTAAATGACATAAATTAGTAATTTTGAATTCTTTTGGTTCCAAAAAAAATTGCAAAAGTTGTTGGAATCTAGAATTGTTGCTTTAATTGAAGCATTACCTTCTTCACCTCTTCAGAGGTTAGCGGCGTTGTTTCTTGATACCATAAGCTCTCTCTGATATGTTTAAGGCTATATCTTAACTTCGGATTTGGCTCCAGCATCCCTTGGATCATTTTCTTAAACTTAGGCGACAAGTCCTTGAGCTTCTGAGCCTCCAAGCGTTTCTTAATCACCCGCCAATACGTATGCCAGTTTCCATTAAGTATCAATGAATACAAGCGATCAGTTTTATCGGCTTTGGTGAACGGTACAGACCCAGTCACCATAGTCAATAATACCTTGCCCAGAGCGAAAACATCGAGGTCTTTGGCTCTGTATCCATCCTCTCGGAAAAATTCCGGTGGCATGATTTCTTCCGTTGAAATAGCAGATACCTCCTTGAAAATCACAGGCCCGTTATCATCAGAATAGCGACAACTGTGTCCAAAATCGGTGAATACCAGGTTGAAGTCTTTGTCTAGGAGGAAATTTTCTAATTTGACATCACGATGTGAATAGCCATTCGTTACTAGGAACTCTAATCCGTCGAGCATTTGCTCTAGGTAGTACCGAATAACAGGTTCCTCAAGTCGAGATCTGATTATATACTCAAATAGGTCCTTATTAGGGTAGTATTCGAGGACAAGAGCATTATATTTTTCCTCTTGGTTGGAGTTTAATTTAAATACGGTATCCTTCAGACATTCGATGCACCTAACGATGTTCTTGTGAGGCTTTAGCGCAAAAATTCTGCATTCGTTATCGAAGGAGTCTCGAAAGTCGTTGGCTGGAATGAGTTTGATGGCAACTTCAAATTGCGCATTTTTATCATTCTGATTCATGTGATATTTCTTAGTGGTACCCAAATAGACCGAGTAGAGGTGATTCCCATCGAACTTGGATACAAGCTGGTATTCTCCTATGCAGGATTCTAGGACCTGCTTCGTTGTCTTTTGATCTATTTCCATTTTTCTATTTGTAGGCAGCTATGATATTATAGGCACTTTAAATTGGAAATAAATGCTACCAAATTGTGAATGTATTCAGCAAACATTCTGATAAAAACTGTTGATTAAGTAGACATATGAATTTTCTTCATTGATTCCAGGAACTAGAATCATTTCTGATGATAATGAAAGCAGAACAGGGTCTGTTGAGCGATATGAGGCGAGGAGTGTATGGTAGAATTAAGAGATAGATTGGTGATTAGCAAAATTTCTGAAAACATGAAATCAGCGAACAAAATATCGGTATCATCAAAAATAAAAGTTGAAAATTCAGTATATGAAATCAGTACTGTTGAGAGGAGGTTTTTCGTCAAGATGTTAGGTAGAGCAAAGGAGGAATTCGAAGGATAGCCTAAGAAATTTAGTGAGGTTCATGCAGATGTTGAATTGGGAAGGCAATGAATATTGTTTCAATCCGTTTAGACGTATTGAAGTATGAAAAGAACTTTCAGAGATATAGAATGGTTCTATGTATAATTTTGGATTTTGATCTAAGAACATTGTTTATGACTTAATAATTAGAATAATCTTAGTATAACGATTACTGGATTTATCGATCTTGAAGAGTTGTAATCCAATCATAACTAAGTAAATCCAGTTTTTTTTCTGAGCATATTTGTTAGTATAACCCTTCAGAAAAACCCTGAAGCATTTCATTTTCAGATAGTGAACGCACGAAGAAATTTCAATTTTTCTCTGATGAGTATATTATATTCTACGTTTGATCGAATTTCAGAGCATGAATGAAATAGCCCTTTGGAAGTGTTTCATTTATCTTATGAACAGCAATTGAAGAGAGAAGAAGATGAAATTTTTTATGGAATGCATTGGTGTCAAAACTCTTCCTGTATATTCATAAGGCCTCTTCCTTACGAGCGAGCGTGGTTTAAAAATTCATTTGAAAACAAGCAAAATTGATTAAAAGTTTATAGTTGCTCAAAAAGTCGGCGTGTTCCAAAATATAATATTTCACAGAACACCACAGACACCTCTCATTACAACATTTTTCTTCATTTCCAATCATTTTGGGAGCCTAAAGGCACTCAATAAATGCCAAGTCTAAGAAAATTGATAAGTTCGCTGGAAGCATAAATCAGAATAAATCAGATTGGCGTTTCAAACAATTTGTGCTCTTTGTCATAGAGCTATAAAAATCAGAGAGAGCAGGAATTGTACATTGCAAATCTGCAAATTTAACTCACATATCATCGTCTGAGTAGATTGGTTTGTAGACGCGCTTAAATTTGAAGAGGCCAAAGTTTTTGGAATTTTTGATATCAGCTAATTCAAAGGAGTTTAGAATAATACCACAAACGGTTACTACATAATTCGGATAGTTATAAATTCGAGTCGCTCAGCGAACATGCTTCTCAAATTAAAATTAACGATTAGCAAAAAGAGAAATGAAAAAAATCTTATCATCCAGAAGCCACTTGCCGTTAATGCGGGCTAAGTTTGAAAAATTAAATTTATTTTTGATTTTTCAAAAATTGGCATTTTAATACAATGAGCAACACTACTGACAAATCCCCTGCCACTCTTCACCACCGACACCTCCTGAATCGCGCGTCAAGCCCAACCCCTTCAATTTTCTCAAAACGCAGAGAAAACTCTGGCATTTCAAATACAACCTTCAGCACTGCAATACAAACCATTGTAGATGCTTCTCTTGATGCAGCAAAGGGTTTTTCGAGTTCTAAGTTGAGAGTGGATCTGAACTCAACAGGGACGCCGATGTCATCACTAACGTCACCGATATCTACATTAACATCACCAAAATCTTCAAAAGCAGTGAAAGAGATGCCGTCTCGAGTAAGCTCCCCGCAGCACATCTCAGATTTTTTTGATAAAGATCAGATTCGAGGTGCTCTTCAAGAAATAAAGAGGCCAAATGAAAAACTTCAATTCATTGATCTTGTAATAAATCGAAGGAGAGAAATCAAAGAGTTAGAGGAGCAGCATCAGTTTGAAAAGATAAAGCCTCTTCTGAAGCAGTTTTCTGACAATTTCAAGAGAAGAAGAAATGAAGTAATCGCGTATCCGGAGCAGGCTTCTTCCATTTTTGCGATCTCCAGAGGGCCGTCGATACTGATCGAAGGAGACCCAGAAGTGTCAGAGTTCCAAGTGGAACCTTCAAACTATGAAAAGAGAACAACGAAAAGACGAGATACTCTACCAAAAAACAGTCTTGAGAACCTGAGAAGGATTTTCATGAGGACAGGCTTAGGGAAACATGAAAAGCAGTTACAAGTGGAATCACCAGCACTTGTGAACAAGACAAATAGCGTGAAAAGTCCGACAGGGAATGTAAGGAGAGAAAGGCAAGGAAGTAGAGCTTATAGAAATGATATTCAACTGAAAAACGAAAATACAATTATCGCAAATCAATCACTGGAAAATGATTTATATAAGTTTCTGCTCAAAAATGAGAAAGGGACTGCGACGTCATTGCTAGTGAATCCAAATAAGTCGAGGAGTCCAAGCATCCGCCAAGTAGAGCGTCAAGCAGAATCACGGTTTGATCGCTTCCAAGATGCTAAAAGACGCAGTATTAATTATCTGAGATCAAGCACTCAGCTGTTCGGTGCTAATGTAGAGAAAAAGAACCTAAATAGCTATCAACCACTGAAGCCTCAGAAAAAATTGAGTTTTGTGGAAATGGAGAGTCCGATAAAGGAGGAAGCTCCTCTAAAAGAGAAGAATACTCTGACACAATCGACAAACATTCCTTTTTCGCCGAATCACAGGAGAGGCAGGTCATTCGTCATTCCGAAAAGTCATAAAGCACATGAAAATTTGCAAAACTGTTGGTCTACTATAGAGTAAATCATGGATTAATTCACTCGTAGCTAATTTGATATTATTAGGGAGAATATACCCCAAAGAAAGAAAGGAGAACCGAAAAGGATGCTTGATGATGATTCTTTTATTTCGATAACAGAATCAGGCTTAGATCATCTATACAAGGCGGTTTATGATCTTAATGTAAGTATTAAAGAAACCGAGTCAAAATTTTGGGCGGCAAATAGTCGCGGCAAGCGAGCTGAGCTGCAAGAGTTCCTAAGTGTACAAAGACAAAAACGTGACGAGTATCTAAAGTAATTCCTCATTTTCCTTAGAGTTCTCATTAATATGTTAATCTCTTCAAGGGAAATCAGTAGCATCACCCACAAAAAGATCGGTTAAACGCTTAAACAGCTTGTAAATAAAAACGCCAACAGAAGCTCTTTGAGCTTCAGGAGAGCACGGCGAGTTTTGGTTTTGAGACTTGATTGGTCAATGATTTCCTGCAGACTCTATTCAAATACAATCAATTGAGTTCAATCTCAATATTTACTACATCTCTCTCTCCCCATGTATTTTTTATTGCAACATGTGAAAAACTGTACTTCATTAACACTATTAAATCAGTTTTTCGCTTTTCTCCTTACTTCGACTTCGAGAATAATTATAAGTTAGCTGAGATAGACACATGAAGTAGTCTCTTCGATATAACTCTCCAGAAGGAAACAAATTCTCACGCAAATATTAATCTCTGGTTAAATTTCCATATATATATCTAAAGCTAGAAGAAGGAGCCGCCAAATCCTCCTCCTCCAAAACCTCCTGGCCCTTGCCCAAACCTATTTCCAGTTCCAAATCCTCCTCCGAATGGATCCATAAACCCTCCTTGAGGCTTCTTTGTCGGAATACCCCTCACTTGCAAGTGGTCATCGTCTGGAAAGTTTGGATCAAGGATCCCTGGGCCTGTTGGATAAACTCGTACTCCAGGCATTATTCCTCTGACCTCAGGGTTTTGTCGCGTTTCTCCAGTGAAGATCGGGTTGCTAGGACCAAACAAGCTTCCACCTCCGACTCCCATGCCCATTCCGCCTACAGGACCGCCCAGTCCAAGCGGATCCAACGGAAGCGGCCTCAAATCGCTTTTACCGTAATCTCCAAATCCGGTCGTATTGTTCGGTTCATTCCTTAAAATGGGAATTAATAGCACATCAGGCTCTTTTCGCTCTTCCGTTTGCATCTTTCGTGTATTATCCTCATTCTTCAACTTTGATAGGAGTTTCGATATGATTTCATCCTTGAATTGCTGTAGGGCCTTTTCGTAAGTCGATTCTTTAATTTCCTTGAGTTTGAAGGTTGATGAATGCATAAGACCAGGATTGGAGGAACCGATAGCATTAATATCTAAGACATCTCCTTCGATAACGAATTTTATATAGATGGTCTCTGGATTGGTTTTGTCTTTGGTTTGGTAACGCAGAGAGTAAACGCCGTCGATGTCTTTGTTCCAGTTTGGAGGAAGTTCATAGGTATCTACCATGTCATCTTCAAGGCATCCTGTGCAAATTAGCTCCTGATGAGATGTATAAGCATGGAATAAAAGAATCGCTTGTAAGTGGTGCTCCTTTGGATCTCCTGCAAGGAGAAGGAGCTCCTGATGCTTCAATTTGATTAAATCCAAATCCATTTTCTTTGGTATGAATTTTGTTGGTAAGATTTATAATCAAATCGGTAGAAATCCTATTTAAAATTGGCAATATTGATTTCTAAAATTTCGAAACACAATGGATATCAACTTAACAGAAAAGTGATTGAAAGAATGAATTTTCAACAAATATCGAATCACAAACTCCGAAACGTTCTCAACAGCTATGCTGATCTATTTGAGTCTTCCCATTAACATGAACTCATTATCGAGGAAGCTCTCTGTGAATCAAACTGTCGTTTGTTATCAATGATGCAAAATTTAAATAAATTGGACACTATAATCTGCGATATTCATCATCCTTCTCCAACTTCGACTGCAATTATTTATTGGTCTTTCTTATTTTGGCCTAAGTGTATGTTAATGCGATTTCAACAAGAAAAAGAATACCTATTTCACTTTGTTTTTGAATTGCTCCTTTGATCTTAGAAGGATCCGCGTGGAGTTCTAAAAACAATTTAATTGGATCATCGTCTCCAGGCCCATGCTCAGAGGAAAGTACCCAATTAAATCCTCGTTTATTCCATTCATTTTTGTTTTCTTCGTTCACAAATTCAACCATGAGCTTCGATTTCTTTCTCTGGTGGTAAACTTGAAAAACACATAGGATAGACAACACAAGCACCACGATGAATTTGAAGAGGTAATGAACAATATCTAAAGATTGTAGGAGCATTAGTCCTAGGAAGGTTACTATGATAAATGTGGTAGTTTTTCGGACGATATCATTGCTATGTTGGATTTTGGATTGTAGTTTGTTCCAAAACAAATTCATTTCGGCTTGCGAAATTGGATCCAACGCATTTAGCTGAGGAACAGCAGTGTCTGTTGACAAAAGAATGCTCAGACTGGTCTTTTCATATTTTGTCATTTTGTGTTTTTCACAGTTATGATTTTATTTAAGTTATTTGACTTTTTTGGATATATTTCCAAAATTTGGAATCGAAAATCGCAAACAACAAGAATAAGGATCTAATTTACAACGTTTATTCCAAAAAATCATTTTCGACTTTTCTGGACAAAATGAGCTACAAGAGTTCTAAAAAAGCGCTAATTCAAAGCTTAGTCATGCGCTACCGGATGAGAAAATGAGAGTGACATTTTATTTTTTTTCTGATGAAAATTTTCAAAGTGAATTCTTTTTTAGAGGCAAGGACCTTGCTATTTAAATTCCATGTAGGTGCTTGGGTTAAATGGTCGCTCTCCGAAATATCTGAAGATTCAGCAAGAATTAGCTCGATGGGTTGCGTGGAAAGTTTGGAACAAAGAATTTATCAAAAGCAACTGGTATTTCATTGAAAATATTAATAAAATTAAAGCTTTTTATTGATTTGCATCGTTTGGACTGTTTCGGGAAGATAAGGACTTCGCTTTCTCATTCTACGAGTCATCAAAGGATTTATCTATTTTTCGGGCTAAGTTTTCACTGAAGATTAGTCGACAATGTCTAAGGAAGTCCTTTCAAAGCAAATCTATTGTAGCAAATTCTGGATTCTATTTTCTTCTACCTAAGAAAAGATGTTGTTAGTGCTTATTATCTTACTAACCAAATTCAATTATTCCACTTCTTTCTAATCTCAAACAATCTATCCATATACAATTATTACGAAGCCATCATTTCAGTTGATTTTACCACATATATCGCCCTAGTTACCTTTGACAGCTTTGAAAATCATTCATGCCGAATGGAAATTCAGACAAGCTGATTTTACAGGCTTAGCAGCCCAAATTCTTTGAGAATTTTTTCTTACAACTAATGATGGATTTAATGGAAGTCGATTTAATAGAGATTTTGATGCAGTCGCACCTAGACTATGATTTGAAAGAAAGACCATATATTTGCTACAAGAAATATGTTTATACCTATGGATTTCAAACCCACTCAGATACAGTTGAGAATAATTTTAAATAGAGTTAAAGAATCCTCAAAACTGAGAACCTTCATCACGTTTAAACGTAAAAGTCTGAAAAAAGCTCTTCTGGATTGAAGTTCTTGTCTCGCCTGTTGCAGCTGATACGGAAAGTCTGCCAATACCGAAGACGATCTGCAGATTTTACATTTATTACAGCATTCGAGAGCGAATTTTCCTCTCTTATGGTTATAGTTTTTATACAGCGATGGGTCTACCGTCATCGTGTAAAAATCCTCGAGATTGGAAACTTTCCTGCGGAACTCTCTATCTCTTTCCATATCTTCAAAAAGCACGGTAAAAATAAAAATCTGATTCACTGCAAACATCAGCTGGCAGTAAAATCCCATGAAAGCTTCTTTTGTCACGGGATCCGCTGCAACAACATAAGTGGATAACTCTTTGAAATCTTCAGAAAGAGCTTTAATTTCTGTTTGAAAGCCTTTTGCCGTCATTATTGTGGTCCATTCATTGATAGTCACGAGGCATATCCGCGCATTCTTTGTGCTGGAGAGCGTATCGCCGATCTTTTTCCAGATTTGAAGGAATAATTTCTTGTGAAATTGCTCAAAGTTCGGACGATCGATGATCGCGATCTCATTATTGTTGAAGCATTCGAGAAGCAGTCCAAAATGTTGAAAAATAGGGTCGCTAAAGCTAGATATGCAAATAAGACTTTTCATGCCGCGGCAGAGTCTTCTACAAAATTTAAGAGAATTTTTGCGGTTCGGTAGCTTTTCTGAATTTGAGTTTAGCACGTTGTTGAGACCGGATCCTGCCTGAATTGTTTGTAAAAGAAGAGAAGTTGCGCTGCCTTGGAGCTTCGATAGCAAAGAAGGAGTATCAAATGCTGCAAAGTTGGCAAAAGGATTCATTTAGCGTTGGATTTTTCGGTGTTTATTATAATTATACGGTGGGGCTATAGATTCCTTTAATTGGATCTAAGTTGACTATTTAAATTTTGAATTATTTTCAATTATTAGCTGACTCTTTTGAGATAGAAGCTCTCCGTGGACCGAAATCAGACATTTTTTAATTTTTTCAAATACTAGTGATCACGGGTTCTGCACATATGTTGGAAGCAATGGATGCTTTTATTACGGTTTTGGACAACTAATTCGGGGATTTATTTTCACCGAAGGATTGAAGGGAGATGATTTCAATCAATAAGATCGATTTTTTTTCAATATCCACGAAATTCGCCGTTTGCTTTATTGAGTACGTAATCGAAAATTGAATCTGGTATAAAATTTATACCGTCCATGGGTCTCAGGCAATATATGAATTAATCATTCCTTTTAAATTCACAAGGCCTCACTGTCAAGATGCTTCGATTAAGTTTGGATAATCAACCAATTTACAGTTTTTCACGTTCTCATTGAAACGATGCCCTTTTGTTTGGAGCGCAATTGGAAGGTGATGAAAACGAGTTCTTATGTTATTAACTACAGGTAGGTCATGGTAGAGCCTCGAACGTATAGGTTGTGAATCGCAATATTGAACCGTCACGAGCCGTTTTTATATGCTGCTTTTGAGGCGAAATGGCTGAGGATGAGAGAATCAATGCAAATCCCAAATTAGGAACTTAAAACACCCAAATTTTGAATTTTTGAATTATGTCAGACCTATTCATTAAATTAGGAATTTTTTTTTTATTTCTGCAAGGAGTCTTTCTAAAGGACAAGCTTCTGCTATGTTTAGTTGGAGAAGAGAGAGAATATTGTTGTCTCATCATATTGACTTCCTTTTTTTTACATAAAATAAACATGAGATTTTACTAAAAAGCAAACTATTTTATTTGCTGTGTTGATTTAATTTTATCTTTTCCTTCAGAAAAACAAAATCGAAATTCGTTTTTGGAGCTCATAAACATGTATATAAGGAAATCATTCTCTAATCTGCGGTTTATTCACGAACATTGCCAAAGTGTTTCTGCAGACTTAGTGATTTTTTGTAAGATAACTGAAATCTGTAAAGTTTCAATGCAAACCCGTATTTTGGTTTCAATTGTGTGTTCCTGAGAAGTTATACTGCGACACACAAACCTTTTCTTTTGGTGCTAGACAATTAGTTCGCATCCTCTTTGCTTTACTTGAACCAGTGCGGGTTCCATGACATCTCTTATTAGGATCACATGTAAAAAATTTCGGGCAGCATAATGAAAAACTCAAAATACAGAAACACCCACTTTATTTCCTCCGTCAAAACTCTAACAAAAGAAAATCGAAAAGATATCCCCTCTTGAAAGAGTTTCTTTAACTAAATTAGAGAGTAAACTACTTTGATAGTTATTGGTGCGGAAATGGTCCAAAAACAACACGTATTCTCAATCTCCTGAAGAGCAATAAATTACCAGCCAATAGAAAAATGTAGAGGTCCTTCAAATTTGCAACTAGACTGGATAATTTTAACTTTTGTATTCGAGAGGATTCATTGAATTTCTTTGTTGAACCGAGCTATTCCTCTGAATTTGGAATGCATGCATACATAAATAAATTGAAATATCATTGAATTTTTCTGAAGTTAATTGTTTTTAGATATTGTTGTGTGAAACTGCTTTCTAACAAATACCTCTCCGAAAGGAATTGTATTTTTTCCGTTTTGTGAAATAAAACTGAGGTCTTGGCTGAGTCATCATAAATTCCACAACGTTCTGAAAATGGATACAGTTCAAACCCTCTAGTCAAAGAGTGATGCTGATAATTCATTCCGGTTCTGGAATTATAGGGATAAAATCAGAAATCCCTGTCGACTTTGTTGAATCATATACATAATCTTCTAACTTTTGCTGCGTTGAGTTTATCGACTGTATTTATTAAGAGTAGTTTTTTTCAATCCATTTGAAATCCTGTTGGAACATTAGTGCTGATTTTTGAGAAAATTAGCTTCCTTTTCCAATTTCACATTCGTGCTCAGTGTTTGCGAGTCAGATTCGTTTAATAATTAGTGCAGACGGTATGACTACAATCTTTTTGAACAGATAAGAGCCTCCTTTCCCTCGCCTAAAAAATAGCACGATCTCACTTAAAACTAAAAGAAATTGATTAAATGAACGTTCTATTTCTAAAATTTGATCAAAAAACTTCTATTAACCACGTCGAATTATCTTTTTTGTCTCGAATTTAGATTAATAGCGACTAATTCCATTAATATTTAATTCCAAAAGTCTCGAACTAACTCCAAATTTCCGATTTAGAGTCACCCTTGGCGACTTTGCCTACATTCCATACTGTTTTACTTTATGCTATTGAGGCGAATTTCTTCTACAGATTATCCTATTCTCAAAACACAAGAGCGCATTATCCATCTAATTGAGTCACCAACAGAAAGAAAATCAATACCCTTGCGCAATTAAAGTTCATGAGATAAATTATTTTCTGAAAATTGTAGTGAATAAAAAAGAGACTCAACAATTCAGCCTGCCTATGAAATAACCAAAAAAATTATTCAAAGATTGCAATTTGCGTTCACTATTTACAATAATTACAGAATAAGCCTCACTATAGATCCTCAGTTCCTCCTGCTGCCGCCATCAGCAACAACAACAAACGGAAGTTTAGAATTTATTTTTTCCAGAATAAATCCAAAGTTGTGCTCGCTTTTTCTCATGTTGCATATTGTGAACCCCAGAAATAGAAGAGTGCGCTGACTTGCTCTTCGCTGATATCGAATACATTTACAGGGCTGATTGACTGATAGAATGCTTTAACTGTTTGATGTTTTCCTCTCGCTTCCTGTAGCTTCTCGAGAAAATTTGGAGGGATTAGCCCTGATCGGCATATCTTACATTTGTTACAGCATTCTAATGCGAATTTCTCTTTTGCATGGTTATAATGCTTACATAGCCAAGGCTCGGCTACCATTAGCGCAAACGTCTCATAAGTAGGAACGCGCGTTATGAATTTTTCGTCTTTGACCAACTCGCAGTAGATTATTGTGTTAACAAACACTGTATTGAGGATGAATAGAGTCTTGTTAAATAAATTCTTGAATATTTCAGAACTTATCTCTTCTTTGAATAGGACGTATTCCAAAACCTCCTGATGCCCTCCAGAAGCCTCGGTGATCTCGTTAGCAAAGCCTGCATTAGAGAAGAAAGAATCCCATTCAGCTTGAGTAACTAAGCAAATTTTATGATTATGAGTGCAGGCTAGCAGTTGCCGATGCTTTTTCCATATCTTATAGAAGACCATTTTGCTAGCAGCGATGAAACGCTCTTTATTCTTGTAAATCCCATCGAGGTGGCTGAGGAAATTTGACATCAAGGCCTCGAAGTACGAGAAGATCTTGTTCGAAAATGACTCTCTTCCCAGCAATGAAATAATAAACTTGCACAAACTTCGACAAAATTTGAGGGATTCTTTCTTTGAGACGGTTTTGCGTCTTGGCTTAGGCATTACTCGAGGGATTGAGTTTGAAGTGGAGTGTTTATCGATCATTGTATTTGGATCTTTGGTTGAAGGTAAAGAATTAGAATCAAGTGAAGGTATTTCTTGCAATTTTGATTCCTTTCGCTTCTTTATTAGATTAGCGGCGCTCCTCAACTGCAACGATGAGGCAGATCTCATTTCAGCAATGTCATCGCGCTTTCTTTGCTCCATTTATGATTAATGTCGACTTAGTTGGCAAACACCAAGAGAATTTTACAAACGATTTCCATTCCTCAAGGGAAATCTGTTAGGATGATCTCGATCATGAATAAACACCCACAGTTCTCCAGATGGAAGCTTCCTCAGAATAAATCTAGACCACTCTTTCCGGAAGTCCAGTATTATTCAAAATGAAATAAATCTGAATAATTCTTAAACATTCAGCAGAGAATGATTTAGAAACTTCTTTTAATCGCGAACACAAAGAAAAAAAATGCTAAACTCACCGAAAAATAGAGTACTCACTGACGTAAAAAAAATATATTATCAAAATTTCCTGGACATCGCATAAGGAGGATAGGATGATGCTCATATTTCCGCTTTCTAAAGCAGGCCCCAGGCAATAGAGGAGTGTTATGGAGGGATTTGTAGGTGTGTCTCTTGGAGAGCTTTGAATAATGAAGTAACATAGGTAGGAAGGTGAGTGATGTTCCATTCTGGAACACATTGGAAATCATTGTTGAGTTATTCTAGATTGATTGAAGATTCGAGTTCGTTAGGAGTAAAAAAAGATTTTGAGCAAAAAATTCTCAAATTGCGATAGAGTTACTGGCCAAGGCATTATTCTGGAATCTCAATAGTGATTCAAGGGAGATGCTCAAACAGGAAAGTCATAAGTTTCGGCTTTGGTGAGAAATTATAATTTGAGAGAGTGTGAGAGAGCGGGATTGCTGTGAGAAAGCCGAGATATCATGTCTCTTATAGAACCATTAGAAATTTGTGGGGGTCTTTTTTTAAGAAATTAGATGCTGTTAATTAGCCAAATTGGGAGTATTAAAAAAAAAATGTTCAACTTTCTGTATTGTCTGTAAAATTTGCTTAAGAATTTAAGAGGCATAGCGAAGCTGCTGATCACCGCGTTAAATCTGCATTGAAAAATAGAACTCTACTTTCTTTTATAAAATAATCTATTTTTCCTTTTCTAAATATAAGTTTCTTTGCGAGATTCTGCCGTTCGAGATCTACAGCTGATATAAAGGAAATTTGTCCGTACTTCTAATTCAACTGGTTTCGCGAGGTTTGATTCAAATGAGCATCATGGCCAATATGGTCTCGAGCCAATTCTTTTCTTCTAATCCTACTCCAAGTACTTCAAGGTAACACAGATTAAAGAGATCTTTGAGATGGAAAACAAACCAGCGTTTGACTGAACTCATGGAAAATCGCAAAGAAAATGAGACTTTCTCTCTTCTATTTTGTTTGTCGATCCAATTTGAATGCTGTTGGAGACTAATTCAATAAAATCAGGAATATATCCTTCTTCTCAAACATTTGCATAGTATGCAGAGCAAGAGGCAATCAACAGCCAAAAACAACGACCAGAAGCTCCTTTCGTCGAGTAGCTCCTCATCAGAATGCTCAAAAATTAATTTCTCTCTAGATTCTCGCTCAAAATTGATAGAGGAAGCTGAACTTGCAATAAAAGACCTCTCAAGGAGTAAAGACGTAATCAATTTGTTTTTGTAGCCAACCCCTTCGACTTTCGCTAGGGCCTAGGTGTTTTGCGTAAAGTTCTCGCATGTTTAGACGAGGACCAGAAATTAACCAAAGCTGCTCGCCATTTTTACGATGCCATATACTTCAAAAGAATCCGTCATGATCTCGACAGTATAATCCTTCTCTTACTTACGCAATCTTAAGCCATTCCTCAGTCATACCCAGAAGACTCGTTTATTGGTGCTACACAGTCGAGCATTCTCCATTCTACTTCAACTGGATAGTCATCCTCTCTTGGTTCTATATGGGCTTAGCTTTCTACGAGCCAAATTACTATGGAGACCCCAATTTCAAGGGAAAATCGCTCCATTGTTTCTTGTTAGAGCTGATGATCTTGCTGTTTTACCTCAGCGACATTGTCTTCCATCTCATCCATAAGACAACGGACTACGCTGTTACTCTCAAAACACGATACTACCTCAATAGGACAATCATCTCGAAGATTATGTTAACAGTGCTATTTTCTATTGATTTCGCCATATTTTATTCAACTGACACGAATCCTTATCGATACACCACGATCCTCCGTCCTTGTAAGCAAAATTGTCATTAATGATATCATTAATCTGATTATTAGTAATGGTTGTGATCTATTCAAGGAGAATTCAAGAGGATTTCCTCGGGCTGTTTCACATGATGGACGTGATATTCGAACTATTGGTGTTTCTGATGCTAATAACACTATTTTTCACGATAATTGCAATCAAAGTGCTACCTCCAAGTCCTTCTGCAGATGAATTCAAAAGCGATTTCTCAAATTTTGGATATTCTTTTGATATACTGTGGTGGGGACTGTTCGCCGAGGGATACCCCGAATTTATGGAGCCTTCTCTCCACGAGAGCGCCTACACGCTTCTATTTTTTGTGCCTTTTATTCTTCTCTCGAGATTTCTCTGGCAACCGATACCTTCTGCTTTATTGGAAAACGCATATGTCGAAGCGCGTAGCAAAAAAATGTTCAAAAATCAATTAATCGAGCGGGAAGGACTATTTGCTTCATTCTATTGCCTCCATGTCGAAAGGTACCGGATATGAAATGTGTGTGTGTTTATGATTTACATTTTTTAGTGGAAATCGGAAGATCATACCCAAAGAAAAGTTTACAAAATTCTTTCGTCTCATGACCAATGACAGAGACGCGGATTCAGTCATTGCAGAACTATTTGAGATTATGGATGATAAAAATCGTGGATATCTCGTAAAGTTTTGAGCGTGCGAATTTTCTCACCTTTTATTAGACTCTTGAAGATTTCTATGGCCTGCCAATCCTAATTCGAAACCATAAGGAAGTGGCGTCTTTATTTACTTACAGAAAGCCTGACACTTCAAGGTAAATATTTTTGCTCTACAAAGAAGAATTAGACAATTGGTACAATTCCTTCGTTATCGAGGAAATCAAGCTGGAGTTTGAACCGAATGAAACTAAAGCAAGTAGTACAAGGATTTTGGTACGCGATTTTTTTGCTCGTATTATCGATTCTGAATTTTGGTGAGTTTTGATTTTTCTGTGCGCGGTTGGTCTGATTTCTATCAGTATATATTGGAATCGTGTATTTCAATCATTTCCGAACTGAGGATTCTGGAGATGAGCGGCATCCATTCGTACTAGCAGGAGAGTGGAGCTTTTTGGTTCTGTTTTTGGCCGAAAGCTTGGTCCGAATGATCGCGCTTGGACCTCAACGTTATTTCTTAAATAACCTCAATACGTAAGAAATGAATTCGCTTCCTCATTAGTATATTATAACTCATTCAAAAAAGACTTGACTTGATTTTGCTGATGATCCTTTTCCAGATTCCACTCACAATTTCAATTGGCAGATTCATCATAGCAATCAATACCATCTACAAGATTTTGGTAATATTTGGTTCTCCAAAGTTTAGATAATATTAATAATAATCAACGTCTTCACTATCGATAGACGAACAGCCCTCTAATCGGATCCTTTAGAGAGGATTCTTCTCGAAGGAGAGGCACATCGATTGTAAATCCGTTCATACGGTTCATTCGCAGGATTTCAGAGTTTATCTGGAAAATATACTCATCATTCCCAGCAGGTACACTCGCCGTTTGCATTGATATAAAACGAATCAAACCAATTATTAACAAAATTAGTTTTTTCAATGGTGCTTTTTGTCGCTCTCGTGACCTATATCTACGGTGTCATCTGCTCGATCCTCTTTAACGATAGCAAGCTGGTGCATTCCGATTCTGACTACATACACGTTCGTTACACGAATTTTAATGGCGTTGGAAATAGCATGATCTTCCTTTTACAATTCATCTCTGATAAAAAGTACTCTCCAAGTCCTTTTGTCTTCTCATTAGCACTTTTACTTATCAGATGGAACGACATTATCCTCGACTGCTATACGAGAAGCAACTATAACTACTATTTTGTGGTCGCAATTTTCAATTCTTATTTCTTCGTGGCCTGCGTCGTGATATGCAGCATTGTGAATGGTACAATACTGTAGACTTCTCTTCGTCTTATCTGCTGTGTTAGGCCTTATTTGGGAGTTCTTTTTAAGAGTTGAAGACAATTTAGAGCGTTTAAAAGAAGTTAAGAAGATTCAGCTTCGTTCGGATATGATGAAGAATGCTGACCTTCGAAAGTCAGTTTATCGCGATGTTGGTCAATTCCTCCAAGCTGATGAACAAGCTGAGGCATCAGATGGAGGTAACAATATTCAACTCCATGAAGGCGAGGGCCAGAGAGAGAAAAGTGAAATTATTTCGAAGGAGAAGTTCGATTCGGTGATTTCAACTCCTTCAGCTTCAATACTGGACTTAGAGTTGGAGTTTTATCAAGGGAAGTTTGCAGTTTGTCATGGAGAGTCTAAAGCGACTTTCCGAGTCAGAATAAACACAGATAAGCCTTGGGACGAACCTCTTTACCCAGAAAATAGTGAGGGACAAGAGCGTCTGTCGCTTGAGTCTACTCGACAAAGAGCGGATTTTAGAAAGAGGGATGAATTGCAAATCGGTACTCGAAGCTTTCCTCGGTAGTTAAGTAAATTATAATATTGCTGAAGGATTGATCAATCAGGACGTAATAATGAGACAAGCACTATTGAAAACCCTCAATGAGGAAAGCATCAAGGTACTTCCTGCTAGTTCTTCATGCTTAGCATTGATAATATTGATCTCATAGTGCCAAGAACAGACATTCTTTTTCAAACGAGTCGGCAGCGAGTACCTTGAATTCAAAGACGAGTCTGAGGCAGAGGTTCATCGCTTGAAGAGACTAGCTTCAACTCTGAATTCTAGAGTTTTTAGGTAACTTACTTTCAACTAAAATCTATTTTTCTTACAAGAAACTGACCCAGAACGCTCCGAAAAAAACCGAAAAAGGATCTAAACATCATAGGACCGTTGTTCCAATTGATAGAAAGCACGCTGGGTTCAACACTCCTTTCAAGTGGCAGTTTTGCGAAATTCATTATACAAGTAAATATTTCAGCTCTTGAAAAGGGTTGCTTTAAGACACTGCTCCCAATTACAGGACCAATCTGGGAAATGGTTTAAATTACTCAGCAATGAGGCGTCCTCTCAAAAAGTCAGAGCAGGGAACGGGCCTTGGAATCATTATGATTTCTTATTCCCTACTGAAGAGATGCTCTACCGAGCAGAAAATTTCTTTGAGACAGGAGCGAATAATCCGGGTCACGACCGAGTAGCTGATGAAGTTTTTAATTCCTTTTTGGATCTAAACTTCGATTCGCCCTTGCTTTTCAATGAATACAAGAGGCAATACGCTATTTGGGATCTCTTCATCGCACCGATTCAAATTAGAGAGGCTTCTCAAAATTTGGGGATTTTGAAAATCGCACTTGTTGTACTGTACAAAATCAAGAACGTTAGTTCACATCATCAAAAGAATCATAATCGAAAGTATATTTTTCACTGGTTTGATAGGTATTAATGATTAAATACAGAGCTGTCATGGCTCCTAGAGACGATGAGAGTTCAAATGATATATTAGTGATGTCGGAAATCCATCGGAAAGGTCTGCCGTTCCATGAGGTGGTTGAAGAAATAAAAGATTTGCAAAAAGTGCTGTCGTTGTTTAGTCAGAAGGTCGTGTCTGAATTGTCGAATATTTTTCAAGGGAGTAAACATCTCTCGTTTGATCAAGAAATAGTCTGAAAGAGGAGGACTGAAATGTAATAAATGAGTTATAAGTAGATGGCACAATTATTTTCAAATCTGTTTTCTGTACATTTTCTCTTATTTTATTAAGTCCAAGAAAAACATACTATCTTCATTATTAAATGGACATCTCGAACAATAGCTTCAATGAAAAATGAAGAGCTGGTGCTCGGATTCAAATATTGTTTAACAAAAAAAAAGAGAGCTGAACTCTAGATGCCTAGGAATGGAGCCTATTGATTTTAATTCATTGATACGAAAACGCAAATCAAGGTTCGAATTATTATGATAATTGCTTAGTATTCAGATGATAAAGAATTTCCATCTTATTTACAAGAAATTAATGCCAGGCTAATCAGCATAGGAAATAACGGTAAGCGCATATTAATACTTTAGTTTAAATGAAAAATTTACAATGATGGACAGTTAAATTTTCTCCTCGGAGTCCTAGTGACACGATATAACCCTCAAACTCAGTTAATTCCGATGGTTTCTACAATATATGTTAACTAATTGTAATATTATCATTTGATACACCAATCTTTGTAATATGCGATACTGGAGGTTTTACCTTTCTGTTTGGGTCTCGTTCACTTAGTATTTCCTAACTATTCTGAGCTTTTTCTGAGAAAATGAGACTGGTAGTGGCAGGTTAGAAGCTATTAGTTAGATATTTTAATTCTCCGGCTAATAAATATAAAACCCGGGAGATAAATCGTCACACCTGATGGAATAAAAAACTTTTCAAGTTGAATCATTTAAACGCGCTATTTAAAAGTTTGATATGACCGGAAAACCGTAATTTAAAAAGCAATTCTTAATTGTCCCTTCAATCTCATGAACAGATGCAACAAAGCCATTCCGCCGCCAATTCCAAAGCATTCATACCAGATACATACCAATAAGCTCTTTTTTTTTATAACCGATAACTACAAAATGTCGGTCTGAGGGAAAACTGTAATGGCTATGTCTAAGAGAGCATATCAAGTTCTATTAAAAGGCCACCTATAGCATTTAGCTTTTCTGTATGCATATTTTTCCTTTGAAAAAGCATCGCTTGACTTTACAAAACGGTCCCATGATTGAATTTTTTATTATCCTTGGCTGATAAAATTAACAATAAATACTCGATTAATTGAAACTCTGCTTGATACTTTAACATGGAAATCACCAGACGATTTCATGAATTTTTAGCAGATGCTGAGTCGCATAGCGATCAGAGCTATCTGCGCCCTGACCTAGTTGAGGAGCTCACAAAAATCAAACAGCTTTTACTCAAACTCCCTTCCCTTGACTCCAACTCGCAAAACGGAAAAATTCAAAAGTAAATCACCATCTCAACGATTTTTCAATATCAATCCTATTCGCAGTGGAAGCAACTCTCTTGAAAAAAGTTTGTTCAGCCCGTTGAAGGCTTTAAACGACGGAGTCAACGTATCTTTTAGCTTCAAATGTCAACAATATTCATTATTTTTTGAAAGGAATGTCTGAACCAAATTCGCCTGCTCAGTCTCCACACCTTGAACCACAAACTCTCCATCTCCACAATCACAAGATATTTGAAAGTCTACTTTTCAGCGATCTTCCGCTGCCATTCAATCTCTATAATCTCAGAGGCCTCAGCCTTCGAAGGCCATTTCCGCCGACTCAATAAGCAAGATATCAAAGACGTAGATACTCTTGCTTGAATTTTACTAACATTTCGTTAATAGGAGAGTGTTCTCCGAAGCATTATCTCTGAAGTCCAGAAAACCTTCTCTAAAGGAGCGAACCACTCGTGGATTGAGCTTTCTAAATCACCGACCGTTGGGAACTTCTATCCAGATTTTAAGGACGAAAAGGTGCTCGTACTTCGTTTCGTGACCCAAGAGAAGGACCAGGTGTTTGCTTTCCTTGAAGGAGTAGAGACGAATGCTGGAATTGCTGAGTAATCAATGCCATTTATTCGTTGGTTGTAATCTGATGGATAGGAAATTTTTTGAGCACTCTCTTCACAACGATTTCCAGGCTCTTCTCGAGGTGGTCCCTCGAGTTATCTCGCAAGCTTTAATGCCAAAAAACAAGCAAGAAGGAAATAAGCATCAGTTGGTTGGATTTCTCGAATCGATTAAGCTGGAGTATCTGGATATGCTCCGTAGCATTTTCCTCAGGCATTTACGACAAGAGTTTGTGAAGCATTTCGACGCTGATGTGTAATACAAGCAACGCATTACAGTGTTTGCTATAAATTCGTGATAATTAGAACTATCGAGCTTGAAGGCGCCACTGTGAGTCACTCAAATGATAAAACAAACGAGGTTAGGCCCTTTTCCCCTCTATAATTAACAAATGCCTTACATTCTAATATAGAGCAAGAGGAAGCTTAGTATTATCGTTCGTTCGTACTCAAGAGTAGAATTTAAAGCAAATTTTTCGTTTGATTTGATCGGGATCGCTGAGGACGTAATGCTTGCTTTCGCTTTCTTTTTTCCTTATTTCTGGTCCAGGTGTCGACTTTATGGGGTGACATTAGCCACCTGTATAAGAAATTCCAAGAGAGAATGTTCAACCGTCTCCAGAGGAAATATGAAAACCAGAATCAGAACATCATTGCGCTTGAATTCGACAAGGAACGTAAGCTGTGCTATCAAAACCAAGAGATTCCAGACCAATTAAGGTAACGCATTCTGACCGGAGCAAGTGAAAACCTTTCTTCAGGCCTTATATTGATATTCAAAATTTCGTGAGTCTTCCAACGACGCTTTCATACAAGATTGTGCTTGGCAAAAACGCGCTGCTTTTTTTGAAAATAGAAGAGGCGCTTGAGGCGATTTCTCAGAATAAAAGGATTTTGGCTGTGAATTCTCTCAAGCTTGACAACATCCTCGTTGAGATTTTGGTCAAAAAGAGTGCGTCCAACAGCACGAAAATTAACGGGTTCACCGTTATGTTCTATCTCTCGAATCCAACGGATGAGAGAAAGAAAAAGTTGCTCATTGATAAAGAAATTGATAAACTCATTGCAGATCTATCTCAAGGGGATAATAAGCTAAAAGGCGACCAGACTCTCTGGGATGGTTTCAGAGAAAAAATGGAGAGGTTGTCAAACATCCGCAAATTTGAAGAGGGAGAGAAGGACCTATTCAGTGTGGCGCTTCCAGTAACTTATTAGGAATCATATCTGAGCCACTAACTTTTGATCCTTCTTCAGAAAGCCGATAAAACTAAAGCCAGTGTTTTAAATGAGTATATGAGAGACGAAGAGGTCCAGTCGCTGTCAAAAGGGATCTCAACGAAGTGATTCCGTCGTGATTGAAGCTCTTTTACTAATAATATCTCTTTAGGTTTGAGAGCCACCTTGCCGGTGTGGTTGAGAAAATGGTAAAGAGCAATTTCCTCATGATAAGCGAAAGTCCAAAGAGCAAGAAGAAAAACCGGCCTGCTTCCAGCATTGGATCTATAGACAGTAATGCTGGAGGTAACGACCTGAAGAACCCATTCTCGATCACTCTGGCTGATGAAAAGATCGATAAATCACTGCTGATTCAATGCGAAGACGATGATAAACACATGGAAGAGTGGAGTTTCAATTTCACTGCGATAAGCGACCTCGAGAAATCGAGGCTGGCTTGGTGGATGCTTGATGATTTAAACCTCATCACCGAGTATAACATCCCACTACCAACCCTCTGCGAGTTTATGAACCAGATCCGCGCTGGTTATACCAGGTTCAAGAACCCCTTCCACAATTACAATCACTCGCTCACTGGTAAAACTCCATCAATTATTCGTTATTCTAATAAAGAACACAATATTAAGTAATGCACGCGACGTATTATATGCTTAAACACGCTGGGTACAAAAAGAATTTCTCTTCCCTCATCCAATTGGGCATGCTCATTGCCGCTTATTGCCACGACGTTGATCACAGAGGACATAACAACGCTTTCGAAGTCGCCAGTAAATCCCAGGTGGCTATCCTATATCATGATAAATCCGTAAATTCTTTCTATTTTGGCTTATTTACTGAGTGCATAAATCGGTTAGGTCCTCGAGAACCACCATGCAGCTGTCACCTTCAATATCCTAGTGAAACCAGCAACGAACATCTTTTCCAACCTTTCTGGAGACCAGTGGAGAGATATCCGCAAGTTAATAATCTCTTGCATCTTAGCCACAGATATGAAAGAGCATTTCGATATGATCGCCAAACTTCAAGCGCTAATTGACAAGTCTAATAAGCCAGAAGATGAATCACCAAAGAAAAACATCAGTAATTTGTTTCCTGGGATTAGGGTCAAAAACTAATGATTTGTAGCTTGGAGCGATGAGGATCTGATGCTTGTAACTGGATATATGATCCATTGTGCAGATCTCTCGGGTCCTTCAAAGGATTTCGATTTGGCTTACTATTGGGCTACGAAAGTCAATGCAGAGTTTACTGCTCAAGTAAATTTTAAGTCTCCTATTTGACTATAATTTTGTGCATTTAAGGTGGAAGAAGAGAAGAAACTGGGCTTGCCAGTGACACCGTACATGTTGAACCTGGATAAGCCTGATGTGCTTGCGAAAGGTGAGATGCAGTTCATGAAATTCATTATCAAGCCAGTTTGGTTGAAACTGAACGAGTTTACGCTGGACGCAATGAAAATCGCTTCAGCTAACATCGAGAAGAACATCCAGAGATGGGAGGAGAAATATAATGAAGCTATTGGAAAGACAGAGGAATCTAAGGCAAATAACCCTTAAATTTTTGCCAAAGAGACTCACTCCTCCTGAGCATACGTTGGAACATTGGGTTTATGCCTCGAAAGAAACGAGGGGTGATTGTTGTTGCCATTTTTTTGTGCTGGTTATATCTATGAAAAAGATTCGTTCTAATATATAAGATATAAAGGAATACATCGACGGTTATATATATTCGTAGTAATGAAAGAAAATCACATAAAATATTTGAAGATTACAATGACTTTTTCTGTGGATAAATAGAAGGTGATCAAGTCACTCGTCATGCTATGAGAACAATAGCTACAGATATCCAAAGAAAATTAGTTTCGTTTTGCGCAAATAGTCTTTGAAAGATTTATTTTGTTCGCCAGAAAATTTTTTCTGGTTACATAAGCCACTTCATGGAACTTCTGGAAAATAGCTTGATTCTGAATTCTAGAGTTCTTAACACGGATGTATGAGCCAGAACTCTCAAAAGTATAAAACACGTGTTGAGAACGAGAAAACGATTTTACTTCTATCATGAGAATTTAGAGGTCTATTTGGTCAGAAAATCACATTAACAAATTTCATTTTCAAAGGCCATGTTAAGTTCACATGATATCTACAGCTCTGAATACCTTAGATTTGGAATCATTTGCTTGGCTCCATTCAAAAGCTTATTGAGAAGGCTATCAGTCTCTGAAAGAACGATATTAGCTGCAATTTATATTGATTTGCGGCCAGAGACCTTTGGACAATGCGATACACACGACAATAGCATGCCAAGAGTCACTCAATCTAGCCTCTGCAATAATTTTCATTCTCATCTCC
>ENA-UOUE01000388-UOUE01000388.1-compost-metagenome-genome-assembly--contig:-NODE-388-length-35669-cov-8.075607_pt1 | contig 35669 bp, 21 predicted proteins | sample MGYA00238146_ERZ747223 | MGnify/ENA primary metagenome ERZ747223 (study PRJEB28781, sample SAMN06268865) | compost metagenome | isolation source: single cell | place: USA: California, Emeryville, Joint...
ATAAGGATATCAGAAAGTTCTTGGACGGTATCTACGTCTACGAAAAGGGAACCGTCGAAGCCGCCAAGGAAGAATAATCGTGTATTTCTGCTTTTGATTTTGCTTGTTCAACTGTCCTTTTATTCATATTCTCTGCACAGTATGCCAACTCAAAAACGCATTGAGAAAATTTGGATAAAAATGAAAGCAAAATAATACATTCACATGAATGAAAATCATGTTAGATGCTAAGCTAAGATGTAGTCCCAGTGAGTACTTAGAACTCGTAATAATCTCTCAAAGCCGATTTTTTTATTAATATAAGCTGACATTGATTTATTTATTCTTCTTCTTGATGAGAAATTATTCTCATGATCCCACGATCAGCAACTTTTTTGAGTGAAAAAATACCTTTCAGAGAACGAAGTTTTGCTCTGTTAGTATAAAGCGACTTTTTTCTCAAAGCCACCAGCTTGTAATATATAGAGTCTTCGAAGTATTTAATCGAATCGAAAGAAACAAATCGATCTTCATTATGACATTATGTAATTTTCGATTCAAACCATTAATGAAAAAGGAAATGAGATTAAATTCTCAATGCTGAAATTCTTTTCTATTTAACAGTTAAATCTGTAAAATCAAAGGATATCATTCAAATGCCAAGACATTAGATGACCACAAATATTTTCAATATCTCTTGATGACCACTCTCGTAGAATGAGTGTCTATTTGAGCAGTTGTATGTGTAAGCAACAACTGAATTCGTGGAAATCATGAGCAAAGAGTTCAAACTCAGCGCAAAGTTTTTTCAAAATTGTTTCCACAATTTTTTTTCAAATTAATTCGTTCGCAGATTATTTATTTCTATGAACTCGTTCTTAATAGATTCTCTCTTATATAAGATCCTGTACTGGACCTCTATCGGCTTGTCAATCCTGGGATTTATTATATTCTTGGCGTGCACGTTGATTACTGGCAGCTTGACACGAAAACTTACGCGGATGATTTTCTTTATGTCTCTCTCAAACCTACTTTATTCACTTGCTTTTGCATTGGTTGGGTCTATCGACAGCAGATTCTGCATGATTCTGGCTTGGATTGAAGAATTCACAATAATTTCATCGTTAACTTGGTCTTGCTACTTAGCGTATTCACTCAAATTAATAGTCTGCGGAGAAGATCTATCAATATTAGATCGTTTAATGGCTTGGTACTACTTATTTTCGGTACTCATCCCATTAACGTTCGTTGGGGGCTCAATATTTCATGACATCAGTGAGTTTAACTGGGATCCGATTACGAGTGAGGACCCATTAATCTGCTATCAAAATCTTCCTCATCACCGAGACGATTACAAATACCCTATAACTGTTGCGTTACCACTCATATTGGCACTTATTTTTTGCTTTTACTCCAACGTCAAAACTCTGAGGGAAGTTAACAACCTGCATCAAAAGAGTGGCTTACACGTAAATAAATGGCTGGTATTAGTGTATCCCGCTATCATACTAATATGCTGGGGACCGATAACAATCGGGAACGTACTTTTTACCTTGGGAGTGGTAGAGGACAGGACGAGCAACTATTGGTTTGAGCTGCTGACTCGAATGCAGGGTGTCCTAACGACTCTAGTTTATGTCTGCTCTAAAGGAGTTACGCAAGAGCTCAGGCGTGCAATGTCAAGAGAAGAAAGCAATTTAACTTCTAATGAGTCTAGAAAACCATTTCTCTCAAGAGAAATATCTGAATCTAAAGTCAGTGTTGACTCCGCGGACAGATTCAAACTTAACTTCAGTGAGTGGAGCAAGAATCAATCTTTTTATGATTCAGTTTCTTTCGTTTCACGCTGATCACATTTCTTTCTGCCTATCTTCTGCTTCAGCAGCGGATTGAAAATTAATTAAGAAGGGGGAGAGAAGCAAAAGACTTACAAAAAACTTTTTTGTTGATTTATTTCCCTTTGTAATGAGAATCTCTATCTATTATACTTCAATCGACAAATGTTTTCGATCTGGCAATTTGGAATTGATTTGGATAGAATTACAATTGTCGAAATCATTTCTTATTCATTCACGATTTTTTTAATAACTTAAGGATACAAACTGCAGGGAAAAATAATTTTAGATTTGTTTCATATCCGTCAATTAACGCAAGCAAATATTGTTTGAATAAAACTATGGTCATAGAACCAGCAATTTCAAGATTTGTTATTATTTGATGAAGTCTTGATCTCGTTTGATCGGGTTTTATTTCCAAAAGGTTGCGAAAGTGTTTGTGATCTGAAATTAACCGAAAGGGATGGGTACGAGAAGAAAGAGCCATCCAGCTCGCATCTTCCTCAATGCTCAACTTTCAATAGTAGCAAACATGTAACTTACATGATTCCAATGGAAAGGCCGCAAATATCGGAGTACTACAAAATTTTGTAAGAAACTAAAAAGCAAAGATGTGATAAAATCCATGGTGATCGATCAGATGATTATCCCAGCACATCACAGGCAAATATTTATTTTTCATTGGAGCAGAGTTCAATACAAACATGACGAATACTTAGGAGACCTTCAGGAAGTTGTCCTTTGTTGGAAGACACCGAAAATTTAATCTCTTTGCTTTCATTCCTCTCCTTCCTCATGTCGTAAATCTTAACAACGGTTAGATACGTTTCTCTCGTATATAAAGAGAACCAACACAATACAAAGCTTGAAATTTTCAGGAATGCGATTTACAATGAGAAAGTTGCAAGTTACTAGAAGAACAAGAAAGAACTGTTTCATTTCGAAAGGGACCATTGTTCAAAACGAGGTTCTGACTAAGGACTTTATGCTATATGGCCACAGAAACAGGCTGAAGAAGAATCATCAAGCATGTTTTACATTTATAATAAGTTTAACCATCCACGAGAGCTGTTATTCATAGCCTGAGTAAACGTCATGGTACTCATATTGTGATACAATGAAGGATCAGAAATACTCAGAAATTGCTTGAATCATGTCAGAAGTCATCAGAATAACAACAAAATTCAACGGAGCCTACTTTAATAACTTGTTATAAAAAAATTTATCATTATTTAAGAAGAATTCGTATTTAAATTATGGAAAAAGACTCTGAAAAAAAAGACGTGATCGAAAAAGAAGAAGAGCAATTGGAGGTACAAGAACAAGAGGCACAAGAAGCTGCTCCAAAGAAACACATTGCGATTAAGGATGCCAGAGGTATCGACTGGGACAAAGTACCTAATGATAATCCTTATATGCAAAGACCAGCGAATTTGCCTCCTCCTTAATAGGAACCTCAATAGGCATATGAGTAAAATCATTTCATATCTATGATAAGCTATGAGAATCACATAATATGCTTGAGCAAGCTTACTCCTCTATTCATACTTATTAATTTCATATGATAATTGATTAAAAAATTCCTTAAATGAATTGAAATAAGTATCATTCTGCTTGTCAACAAAAAAAAATCCTGAGGTGTGAAGACTGCGCACAAAGGCAGCTGGTTAATGCGGAATGAAATAGATTTCATTTAGTAAAGAAGAAAATAATTGATTCTATCTTGTGCTAAAAATCTGATTTGGCGTCATATTCCTACGAGTGTTTGAAGTAGCACAATAGAATTGCCTCCTCGTAGAATAAATATATAAAATCTTTTTGGAGCTATAGTTTCATTCTGAGCAAATTTGCAATCTTGGACGTATTCGAGATGAAACCGATCATGAAATTAAGTTAGAGACGTGTTTATAAGCGAATCTTAGAATAATTGCTAAGAAGTGCTTTTGCTCAAGCAACATTTTTCGGTAATATTGCGTTTTGATTGGCAGAAAAAAAAACCCCCGCCGTCGTCCAATCTGAACTAGAAGGGTCGATAGTCAAATATTCTGGCAGCTCTAACTTATTGTGCTTCCAGGATAATATGTCTGAAAAAACGACAAGATTAATAACTAAGGCATTGCTCGAATCCAGAAACAGTGTTCGCATGAGCTGCTTTTGCTATTTACGACTTATTTTGAAGAGTCATTTCAAATCAGGATAACCATGACCTTTGACTTATTGTGAACAAAATACGTCATTTGATATGAATATGAAATCGAGACGTATTGGTAAAAAGTTCCTTTGCTACTACCCTTAAGTTTGAATTAAATTAAGAGCAAAGTTTCTAACAAAGAATGATTCATCTAATGAATCATCAAAACAATATTAGTTTGTATGCATTACATTAGTGATTGAATTGCAAATGATCTGGAGCTGTTTTTACAAATGATACAAAATATTATCAAGGGCTCACCAAGAATATATTCTGTGCAAATCAACAGCCTTGGATTAGCCATCGTCCTCTGGGGCTTGGTGTTGTTGTTGCATATTTTAACGCATATTCTTAGCAGAAATCATTAAATCAGCGCAGACGATCCATACTAGTACCACTGATTCGTTTTTCGAACTGTAGGTTATCATCAAATTCCATAATCGCCAAAAAAATTCAATACGAAACCGGTGATATGAAAATAGAAGAGAAACCACGATGCTTAGTCATATTAAATAAAATTAGTATTAACAATTAATGCAATCACTCAAGACTCTGAAACTATAATTTGTAGCGCCATAAAATAAAGAAATGGGAAATTCTTTAAGCGAGCTCTTAGAAGAGAAAGGAGAAGAAGAACAACAACAGCAACAAGTAAAACCAAAAAAGCAAATCATAGACGTAGAAAATCTCTTCTATGGTGAAGTTGGTAAGAACAAAAGGTCGCTTCCTCTAAACTAAACCTCGCGTTAGTATCAGAAGAAGAAAACGATTATCAAGATGACAATTCTGAAGTCAAAGATTATAAGACTTTTCGTGAATTCGCAGCCTACTATGAACAGAACACTTTATCAGTAACAATGAGATCCAGCTTTTGCCTCTAAACTCCTTTCAAGCCTATACTTAAAAAAATGACCAGCTCTCGAAGTAGAAGCAGAAGCATAAGCATGATTACCCGTGGCCCACCAGATGAAGACGATCTCATTCGTAACCTTAACCAAACAATTAATTTCATCGCTGAGGTCCAAACACTGACACTACAAGCAGAGGTATGACAATAACTGTAAAATAGTTACTATGTTGCTTCATGTACCCAGGGAAACTTAAGCTTGAAAGAAGTTCCTTCTATTTCAATGAATTGTGGGCTCCTAACACAGCCAGTCAACGAGAGACAATCGTCAGCTGAGCTGCAGGAAACCAAGGAAACTGCCCAGCTGTTAGTCGATACTCTTGAAGGTTGGAGGCAATATGCTCCTTCTTTAGAACTGAAGCGAGAAAGAGAAGAGATTGAAAACAACTATTCCTCCAGAAAATCGCCTGGAGGATATTCTCAAAAGAAACCTCAATCCTCAAGCAATAAATTTCCAAACATAGCCAACGGTTCCTATGTGAAACCCAATATATTTAAAAGAAATGAGCCATCCAAAAGAACAGAAGCCAACAAAAGAACTCAAGGTCCTTCTACTGAAAAAGAGATGACTCTATTTGATATGCTAAAAAGTAGCAAAAACAATTCCAGAGGTATTTATTGATGCCATCTTTAGCTAAATTGCAATAACAACTATTAAAGTTGAAAATTCGTTCCATAGTGAATCTCCTCGAAAAACGGAAGATAGTCTCAATAGGGAACTCATGGATTTCAAGAGACAAATAAATGAAATGACAGAGTCAGAGACAACTCCAAATGAAGCATTCAAGTTTTCGCGACAACGCTATGGACTGGAGAATGAAGATAACACTTCTCCCAAATTCGGCGCATTTGAGTCAAGGACGTATCAACCTGACAGAGGAGTCGGGTATGACTTCCAGCAGATCGGAAATAGCTATCAGAGAGGAGGTCTTTCTCAGGTATTTCTGGGAGATATTTTTTGGAGATTAAACTTAAATATCCTTTTAGTCTGAACAATATGCGTCACGAGGTAAAAGTTTTCTGGAAGACTCCGATGAAGACAATAGTCATAAAATATCGAGAAGTGGCCTTTACAATAATAGTTACAACATAGCACCTACTTTTCAGCCACAAACCATACTTAAGCCTCAACAAATGTCTCTAGAGAGACCCAAAGCTGCGGGAGTCAAAAATTCTGGATTTTTGGAAAGTGATGATCATGAAGATAATCATTACAGCTATCAGCCAAATAATTATAAAACGGAGTATAACTATCAGCCGAAAGATTATAACTATCAAGGTAGCAACTTTACTCAATATCCAAAAACTGAGAATTCAGGATTTCTAACTGGCGACTTTTCACAACCTTCGAATTATAATGAACAGCAGCATTACCAACCACAGCAGCAACCTTTCCAGCCATATGCCATTCGACAACCAATGGATTTGAATGGAATCCCATCAAAGCCTAAAAAGAAGGGAAAGAAAACCGGTAAGAAATCTAAGCTCATCAAAGGAAATAACGGTGGACTGGGATTTTTAGAGAATGACTATGGAATGAGTCATTCTGTTCCGACCCAGAGTTATGGACAACCTCATCTAACAACAAGCCAATACAACTATTCTCCAAACGGTTACCCCACCAACACGAGTTATGAGCAACCATCATATCTGCAAAGAACAGTTTCATCCCAGCAGTCTCAGCAATTCCTAAACAATAAATCAGCTTCCTACCTAGGGAACTCAGATTTAGATCCTACAGGCATAGCTGACGGCCATTTATCCTATAATCAAAAATCAAATAACTACCTCCACAACTCTGTCCAGGGTCCCAGCGGTGGATTTCTACTTAATGATCTAGATTACCCACCTCAAAAAATGAAATCTTCTGTGAAGTCTACCAAAAAAACGAAAAAAATGAATTTTTTGACCGAGCCAAATGAAGAAGCGCAGCCTCGATACAACACTCCTCCCAGAAACATGCAAAACGGTTCTGACAACTATTATGGTCAACAATCCTTATCTGAAGTAAAGAAACCTCGTACAAACGTAAGTTAATTTCATCAAGAATTGAAATAACCTCCCTGAAATAGACCACTGGCTTATTATATAGTAGCACTCAAGAAGTACCTCCATATCAGAATAACTACTCCTACCAAAATGCTAAAAGGGTTGCCAATCCGAATTATAATAATTACTCGCAAGCTCAAGAACCTCAAAACGACATTCCTTTAGTCCCAAGTACAACTAAACTATATATAAGATACTCATTTCATTTTGAAGTCCCAAGAAAGGAGAAGATGAACAAATCACGATACCAGGAAGATAATGGAGCAAATGATGTCTACAGCAGTCAGCAGTTCGTTTCTGGACCATCTAGGCGATATACCAAACCATATGAGTAAATTTTTTTTAGTTATTGATTGACCATTTAATTCTTTTTCACTTTAATTCTAGGATGTAAAATTAGCTGGGATGGCTCAGCAAGAACAGAACGACAAAGGAAAAATTATATCAATATCAATAATAAATTTATATTGTTTTGTCATTTCTCCAAATTTATTCAAGCACATTTTCTAAAAGAATACCGACTTACATAATGATGGTAGCAAATAAAAAAACAATAGATTTTTATTTTCTTGTTTTGCTATATCTTTCATATAAAATGCTTGAAAAAAAAAATTTTCGATCTTGAAAAGAAACCATTTTACGCATGATTACAGGACTCCTTCCTTTTTCAATGATGATAAGAGGGGCAAAATTATTTTGAGAATAAACGCTGCTCATTAGGAAAGTCAGATGAAATTATTAACAAAATATTCGAAACCCAATAAAGCAAAAAGTATAAAGAAGATGTAAAGTAAAGCTGATTTATATTTTGCAAGATGCGCTCACCATAATAACTATTAAGACATTCTAAATTCCAAGCACTCATCAATCCATTCCCACCCTACTCTCAAGAATTCGGTCAACTTGAATTTTTCTGTATTTGTAATGAAATTCTATTTGTGAAGAAATAAATCTTAACATACATATCACGAGAAAAGGGAGTAGCACATTTTTGGTAGCATTTGTATTTGTTCTTATAAAACTTCTTCCTTCACTTCCAAAGAGAATGATTCACGAAATGAATTTCCAAAACAAAATAACAAGATGAATAATATATTTGATACCATAAACAGCCCCTTCTAATATGAGATCCGCTACGTTATAGGCTCATTCACACAAAATTAAGTTTACACCTGATATCAGAATACAAGTGTCAATGGCTGTATCCTTAGTACATGAGGGAAAACGACTCTCATTGGTGTTGATCATTTGAGTTAATTTATTTGTCCGAAACGGTTCTCAAACGATCTCATTAACTCAAATAAAACAAATATTTGTTTATCGAAGAAGCAAGCTCTGAAAGAGAAAATTAGGCTGGAGCTTAAAAAAGCTTGACACTGAGAGATCGGAATAAGCACTTAAGAAAGGCTGAAATGGATTCGCGCCATTAGATTTGATAAGAGCTCTCCGCATCACATAATTAAGTGAGTTAAATAAACGATTTCAAATAGTATTCGTTATTGAGAAGTATGAATAAAAGTGTAAAATTTGTCTGAGCGTTCATTCTTCAAAAATCTTCTATGATGAACAAAACAATAGCGTTGCTTGTACTCCTCGGGATTCTATTAAGTATCTTCATCCTTTCATTCTTTCAATGTTAAATCTTTGTTTCCGACTTTAGCTGGATCTTTAGCAGTAAACAAGAAGAACAGCAGAAGTCTTAAATCGAGTACTGATATGAGACTTCGAGCTGACAGTACAACTCTCAACCAAACTTTTCTCCCTTGCAGTGGTCTTGATGAAGATTCAAGCTGGACTTTCACACCTTCCTTCGATACATTCAAATGCAAAGGGAATGAGTACACTGGAAAATACGCAGCTGGAGCTTACATTAGCACAACTTTGGACACTTCCGGAGCTCACAACGGAGTTGTTATTATGATGACTGTGGTCCTGATTGATGGATGGAATAACGAAGCTTTTTTAGTATACGCAGATGAAAGGCTCGTCTATTCGCTAAAAGGTTCACCTGAGAGTTTCCCTTTTGATAGTTGTGGTGGCCCCTATAATGATCTCTTACAGAATGCTACATTTGGGTTCAATCATAGTGCCAGCTCGCTAAGTCTCAGGATGACTTCAAGTTTGGGAGAAGATGCAGAAGCCGCCTCATGGGGAGTTTGTAATGTGACTGTTAGAACGACTACGGGATACGTAGACGTATATGGAAATACCCTTGGAGCCGGTTCAGTAGGAGAAATCTCGAGCCTGTCATTTCCTTGCAAAGCGCCTGCGATGGATCCTAACTGGTTCTATACTCCCTATTATATAACTACGGGTTGCGCAGGAAATACATATGTTTATTTCGGCGCTGGAGGATACATGAACACTGTGTTTTCGATCTCACAAGCTCACAAAGGTATCATCATGACGTTTAATCTTGCGTTTATTGACAGCTGGGATGGAGAGACTTTCTATGTCGAGGCTGATGGACAAGTTGTCTATTCTGCTGTTCATCTGGTTGGTGAGTCTGTATACAGCTCTTGCTCTAATGGTTGGTTCGACTCTTATACAGCTCCGTACTTTGGATTCAATCACACAGGCAATCTCCTTTCTCTTGTGATTGGTTCTACCCTCGATCAATCCTGGGATGATGAATGCTTTGGGATATGTGGCATATCAGTCACTCCTGTCGATTATTACGTTGATGCCAGCGGAAATATCCTCACCAATGCAGATGAGAATTATACGAATAATACGATCAAAGATACCTACTTTAGCTGCGAATCACCAAGCGAAGATGCCGAGTGGACGTATGTACCATCTTACACGACGATTTCTTGCTCTGGAAGCTCTTACGTTGGTGGATATGGCAAGAACGGACAAATAAACACGGTTCTCTCAACTTCTGATTCTCATAACAGCGTCGTTATAAGTTTCAACCTTGTCCTAATTGATTCTTGGGACGGTGAATCTTTTGTCGTCATGGCAGATAATGAAGTTGTCTACTCAGTAAGTCATAATGAGTCTTCATCTTCCTTGACTGATACGTGCCGAAACTCATGGGGTGACCGCTATGTCAACGTTACCTTTGGCTTCAATCACTCTGCCGGTCTGCTCAATTTGACATTCACTTCTACTCTTGACCAGGTGTCAACAGACGAAGCCTGGGGTATTTGCAATCTCGTGATTACTCTGGGTTCGGAATACGCTGACGTCAACGGAAATGCAGTTGGAACAGGCATGGGAGGAGCTGTAGGAAGTACTATTTTCAGCTGTGATTCGCCAGCAGTTGATACGGACTGGAGCTACTACCCATATTTCGAGACAATCAACTGTGCGAGTGCAGGTTACTCATTCATTGGTGGATATGGAGCTGGTGGTTCATTAAGTGCTATTCTCTCTATTCCTGAGACACACGAAGGAATTGTAGTCAGCTTCAAGCTTGCGTTTATTGACTCTTGGGATGGTGAGGCCTTCTATGTTACTGCTGATAGCAGAGTAGTTTATTTAACCTCACATACATCCACGAATTCGTCTTCAAACACCTGTCAAGGAGATGCTGGTGATAGCTATAAAGATGTTACATTTGGTTTTAATCATACAGGAAGTCATTTAAGCATTGAGTTTAGTTCGTTTTTGAATGAAGCTGCAGACGACGAAGCTTGGGGTATTTGCAATCTCTCAATTACACTCTCCTCTAGTCCTGTAGATGCTGATGGCAACTCATTATCCAGTGAATGATTCTTTATGTATTGATTGTCTGATTCCTATAAATCATCGTCGATACAGTTACATTTCCCTGTTTTGTTTATTGGTAAGATACTTTTTACGCAGATTTAGGGTGGAAAATTGGTATCACATTCTTGCCTAACCTTTCAAATCTTTGCGTTAATTTTAGTTGAAGCCACGCTAAATGAAGCTGTGAAAAAATTTACAGGGTTTCGGACTGGCTAAAGTATATAGTTGCTGAATCTTTCATTAAGAGGGTAGGATTAATGCATGAAAATGAATATTTAAATGCAAAATTTGCAGTTAGTCTGGTAAAGAATTGCACTCCTATATTTGATAGACAATAACAAATTATTATGAGTTTCGGAAAAAGAACCTTAGGTTTATATTGATCATTTTTCTAAGTTAAGAAGATGAAGGGAGAGAAGACATTTAACGAAAAAATAGTTTTCCATTTTAAAAATGATTTGCTTTACAATCTCAAAAAAGAATTCAATCAGTGATGATAATAATTTTCTTTTTGAATAGGAAAATTCAAAAAGTTTGTAATTCCATCTCAATCCACCAAAAGGAATGTTTGTTTACTCGAGCGTTTCTGAATGGCTCCTCAATTAAGATTTTCTTGCTTGTATTGCAGCAATTTCATAGGTTTGAAAATTACCTAAATCACACAAAAGTCCTCTGCTAAATCTCATGTGATATTCTATCGGCTCTAAGCAGTCTACTAACATTAAAAATGTTGGAAAATTAATACTATGATGGCTTCTCAATATTCTTGCAAATTCTCTTGGTTCCCTCAAGCCTTACTTTTAACAATGAAGAAACTAAAATATTATTATTCGAAGAAATACGCATACACCTATGCTGTAAATTCCGTTCGAAAGTTTCATAAGAAGCCAGAAAATTCCACCTCTTTCTTGTTTTTTCAACAAAAATAATACAATCATAGTCCTGGAAATACTCGCTTTGTTTTTCAACGCTTACTATCCACTCAGTAGCTAAACTTACTTATTTATGTGGAATTTGGAGATAAAGCATGAACTTGTAGCTATGACTTAGTGCTAGCCCTTTAAATTATGAAATCTATATCAAGTTCTAACAAATATTGCCGGTATTTATAGGATTTTATTCATAGAAAAAACTTGATCTTAGAATCAACTTCGGAATCTCATTTGAGAGCTCAAAAAGTTTTTCTAAATTTGATGAACTGGGGTACACAAAGTCTTGATTATTACACTTGTTCTGAACTTCGGGATTTATTAAATAAATAAAAAAAATCATTGAAAACTCTTTTTCTGCATCATCGAATTCCAGACAATAAATCGAATAAATTATTGGCATGTTCGTCAGCAAAAAATTCGAAAAAATAGTTTTTGAATTAATATTCCAGAATGAACAAATATATTCCTAAAAGATCTGCAATTTTCGAATGAGAGAAGCGATTTCAGTATCATTGTGCAATCTGGGATCGAGAACTGCAGAAAGTGAGTCGAATAATACACTGGCATTCTGTAGAGGAAGCTTCAGCAAAGTAGATCAGCCTGCGAGCCCAAATGGCTCAATAATCCTCCCGCGAATTATATGGTATTCCATATTATATAAAAGTCTTCTTTTGGTTTAGTTAATTAAAATGAGTGATGTTCCATTCCTTTCAAAAATCGAACCTATAAATCAAGAAGTTAATGTATTTTCCTTATAATTTATTCAAATTCTCTCTTCCTGCAAGCTCAAGCATATACTTCTGAACACCCGTGAGAGATGAAGAGCTTAAATTACCTTCAGTTCACACAGAGCATGAATCAGATACCAAGAATCAATCAAGTCTATCCATGTATGGATCCTCTAGCCATAACGACGACCTTTATTAACCAAAATAAATTATTTGATTATTTCCATACACCAGCTCTGCGTCCGCTTCAATGGGGAGTCAATATCTCTGACTCACTTTCATCACATATGTATTTGAAGGAGTTGAATACGTTAACAGCTAAATTGTCTATGATTCGAGAGGAGAGATTGTCTAAATTACAAAAAATTGCTGAAACTCCTGATATCCATCCCATCATAAGACCTTCCGAATGTGTTCCCAAGACCATTGCTTCACTGGTATTCGCTACACTTTTTAATCGAAGCTAACTTTAAATTCTTTTAGAGTCACTGCTCAGATAAGCTAGGACATCAAGATGTCCTTAGTTCCAATAATTTATTGCATCCGCATAGCAAAAAAATCCATAAAACATCAGATGTGATGACCCAAAAAATAATTTGTGAGACCTCGAATCATAAGGAGGGAAAGCAGCCGAAAAAGCTCAGATGCAAAAGATCAAGAAGACTTGCAGTGGACATTGTTCGATCGTTCAAATGTCCATTTGAGAGTTGCAAGAAGGCCTATGGGTAAAGCTACAGTGAATGATCTTTCTGTTTGCTAACTTTCAATTTCAATAGGGCTAAAACATCTCTTGAGACTCACATAAAAAGCAAGCACTCCTTAGATTTCATACTGCAAAAATCGAATTGAAGAGCAAGAGCAAGGATCCATTTATAATTACTTAAGATTAAATGAGTATATCAGTCTCTTTTTTTTTTGTTGCGATTATATAAATTAACAAAATTGCAATTTCTTCAGATAGGAGAGTTAATTTCTGAAAACAGTTCTATTTGGATAGAGATAGATCTAAGGTTCATATTATGTCTTGTTTAATCAATAGAATTAGATTATGGAATTCTTGATCTTAAGTAAGAAAAAAATGAATCTTGAAGGAGGGCCAAAGCGCAACATTACTTTCCATTAAATTATCCGCCCTAGCATTGCGTTGAATGAAGATTCGCCAGAATTTGAGTCGCAACGATCGTGTAGATCAAGATGATACCCTTGACATATATCATTATCTCTTAATAAACTTTCATAAAATGCCGAATAACTAATAAATTTTGTGTCATCAATCCTCAACATGATCTGGATAGTCATGAGTAGTCTTGAGCTTCCATTCCTTAGTTCATTCCGTTAGATTCAAAGACATATACAAAATGATAACACGCGATCATCATGAAGGATAAAAGGAAAAACCACTAAAATCTAAGAATTTTGAATGACTTTTTGATGCTTAAAGTCCAAAATAGCCATTTCTAAAGTGGCTATTCTAATTCTGATAGTTTCTTTTCACCTTCTGCAATTTCGTTTATTTCATTTGCCTCAGTCTCAATTTCGACAAGAGACAAGCCCAACTCTTCTTTATCGATAGGAAGGATTTTCTCAATAGCCTCCGCCTTTTTTTGGAATTCTTTTTCATCTACACTTTGGAGAAAAACGCAAAAGTCATCAATATACAGCCTGTTGAGAAGATATCTGGGCTCCGATTTTTCAAACAACCGTTTGATTTGCAAGAAGATTTTGAAAATCGCCAACTTTCCAAATTTGAGCACCGTAATTAAATCTTGGAAGACCTATAATATGAAACGGTTTAGTAATTCATTTGGATGCTAATAATTACTTTTAAGCAAAGGTCGTAGTTTCGATAGAGAGGATAGGCCAATGATCGTCGTATCAATGTAATAACGAGCTGTTTTATATCTGAGTATTCAGCAAAAAGTGACAATGTTGAGCTCAGTTTGTTGATAGTCCACGCGCTTTCTGATGTGAATTCACCTCCCATTGAACTAATCAAGCATGTAAGCCAGGATTAAAAAAACTTTCTAGATCATATACCGGTATTCATATAATAGCGCATATGTAATATCGATAACTTGATTAATGAGGACTTGCTCGTCGTTGATTAAATACTCCTTCTTTGGTAGTCTCACAATAGTGTCCCATTCTTCTTTGTTATAAAGAGTTTCTGTTTTGAGGCTTTTTTAACATATTTATTTAAGAGCACTTTTCACAAACGCAATGTCTTACTTTGAAACTTCATCCTTCTGTTTTTGGCACCCATATGGCTCTAATTTGCTGTCAATTAATTCTTGTATCTTTTGAAAAAGTTTATTCGATGCTTTTGCCTAAAAATATCACCTCTTCGCTCTCAAACAGGTCTGCAAGGTATCTATCAGGGTCAAAATTTTCTTGGACCATAAGGTACCCAAGTCTCTCTCTTTCTACTATAATTTATCATTCAAAAAGTTATAACCGAATGTCGAAAGAAGAGCAATGCTACATAAACTCGTGGCATCTGGATTCAAATCCGTAATCTCCAGCATTTCTTCCTCCAAATCGTCAAAGAACTTTCTAAACTGCCGATTGAATCCGTAAGAATAAATAAATTCAGGTTCAGGTTGAGCTGTTGGATCCTCTTCTTTTTTCTTTTCTTCTTCCTCCGCATTGCCTTTATTTTCCGCTGGTTCTGATTTCAAAACTTCAATCTTGGGATGGTTAGCTTTTTTCTTCAGCTTTTCCTGTTTCTCTTCCTTAGTCTTCTTTCTCATCAGCTCATTTATCATAGACAAGTCTTCAAAAACTTCGCCTTTGTTCTTTTTTCTCAAATGCACCTCTAATTCATCTGAAGGAATAGTTTAAACCTGGCTCCAAGAGAAGAGATGATACATGTTTCATAGTTGTACGTTGCCTTCTCAGGCTCTTCACCAGTTAATGGCTGTTTGAATTCTAAATCGAGCAAATATGGTTTCAAATAGAACGAAAAGCGTGTGCCCTCCACAAGAAACTCTGCATTCGAAATCTTCACATATGGTATTCGTATCACAAGAATGACGAAAGACTCGTTTTGACTGAGGGTAAACCACGGAGTGAGTACCATAACTAATTTAGATTCCTATTTATTTTTTCCACAGCAATAAAATAGCAAATTCAGCGAATAATACTGCCAAATAGCTGAAACTAACAAGTACAACGTTTTCTGAAAATAGACTCCAGAGAAAAGAAAACAAAGAGAAAAGGTCTTCATAAAATATCCAATCTTTGAGGTTTTTTCTCTAACTATCATTCTAATTGGTAAATAAACCGAGCTTTTTCGATACAACTTTTCAAAGAGGAGTTATTGGTTTTGTAAGATTCAATCAAAGCTGAGTTTTTTCGGTTTTACAGAGTCTCAAAGAAAGCTATTTTCTCATCTTTCTAAGTTCTGGGATAATATTCTTATGCTATCTTTATAAAATGTTGAATATCATCATTGCAGCAATCACTAAAATTAATGGGAATGAGACCTCGAAAATGGATCCAAAAGAATGACCTCCAGTTTCGTTAAATAGCAAACCAACATAGAGTTCAGTTATGTTATAAAAGTTGCTGTCTTGTAAGCCCATCAGAACAAAAAGTCGACTTTCAGTGTCTATTGCCGACTTCAAGTACATAACTCCTGTCCCCAAATCAGTGACGTTTTCACCAACCAGATCCTGGCTAAAAACTCTTCCTTTGGTATAGTAGACTTTATCATCTTGATCACTAACAGTCCAGATTGCATATAAACCGTTATAATACCTCTCCAAGGCTCCGTAATAGATATTAGGGTAGGTAGTGGTCTCATTATGGATTAATATCGATGCATTTGTCCACCCATTTTTAAGCCATAACATTCCTGAAGAGTTGCTGGAGTGACTTTCCTTGATCATGGCTCCATAGTGCCCGTATCTCCAAGCTTGAATTGATAGTACCTCCAGACGATTCTGAGGACTGGCGCCCCAAAAAATTAACGATATATTTTGGAATTTCATTGTAGAGCGATTTGCAGATATCACTCCAGACTCCACAATAGTCATTACGTTTGGTCTTGTGCGGACCCAAAGACAGAAAAATGAGCCATTATATAAGACATCGCACCTCAGTTCGCTGAGGATGTCACCAGAGTCGAAGCAAACAACATTAATGTCCTGGAAATAAATCTCATTCAATCCATTAGTTTCAAGATTTCCAGCAATACAACTGTCATTTTTGATCCAAAGAACCAAGAACCTATTTCCATTGGTGGTTGTGAGAGTAGGGTCTCTAGAATATGCATCACTTGATTTCGAGACACGAGTAGTCTCTGAGACAGCCGGAACTGGATCATGTGGGAATAGAGCTACATAAAATCTCGGGAATTTGCTGTTGGAGTCGACTTTGGAGTAAACAGCAATCCAATTTGATGTGAGTTGATCTTGAGCCACGATCTGGGGTAAAACATCAACACCATCAAGGATATCTATTGTAGTATCGCTATAAGCCGTATCTTTCTTTGTGTCATTAAGGAATTTTTTGTTCACAGTGACCACATTAATCGTAGAATTCTCATACAACGTCGAATTATCAGAAGGCTCAATGCTTGCATTCGCGGCAGTATATATGATCCCCAAGTAATCTGATCCTATGTTGACGAACTGAATGCCGCTTCCCAGAGGGATTGATTGGTTAGGATCGCTCATATTGACTGTCGGCTTTACTCCGCCAGCGAAAGCAGACATGTTGAAGGTAAATGTGCTGTTTGAAGAGTTTGCGTCTAAAGCTCGTGCGGTTACCTTTAGGTGCGGAACGAAATCTCTCTCTTCTCGTACAGAGGTGCTTTTGGAGCTGATTTGAACTTCGTGTCTACTTCTCGACGGCGTCCAGTTGTGAAACTCCTTGCCAGAATAATTTCCACGAAGACTGCCAATGGTCGATGTAGCGGTTTCAAAGACCTGAAGGCTGAATAGCAAGATAGAACCGAGTAAGACGCCTCTCATACTTAGCTCGTTACTAATTAACTAAGGAGATAATTTATTGAGATGAGCTTTGGCTCAAAATAAAATCGAGAAGATAGACAGAGATGATTTTCTGAAATGTATCGAGTTATTTATTTTGTATCAAATAGAAGAAATATGTGTGAAAATGTTGCAGCTCCAAAAATTATTCTCTTAAGCGGAAACATCCATAAAGAAACAAAATGAGCGAGCAACTTAAGTTGTTGCCCGTGGAATCAATTCTCTTTATTTTTATTTTATTTGTTTTTCGCAAAAAGTTTGAAAGCAAGTCCCACATCTCTTTAAGTACCATTCTTCACCATTCGAGAAGAAACAAGACGAATGAAAAGGATGTAACAATTTTTTTCATAACATTTCATCTAAAACCATCATATAAGAATTCTAAAAATAATTTGATCATCTGAGATTAGAGGACTCAAAAGAAGAGAGGAGAAAACAATATTTTAAATTAAACTTTTATTTATTCTCTCAGACTCTCTTCTCTTATTGCATTTTAATTCTCTTGCTTGCTTGAAAAGTTTTTTGTTTTGAATTAGCTGAAGAAATAGAGAGAGAGATACCTTATTAGACGTCTTCCCAAAATTGCACCTTATGATCAGCAGAAAGTCCCTCCTCTGAGCTTCATACAAATTTTACAACATAAGAAGATTCTTATTTTGCAATAAAATTTGCTCTGTGACTGTTTCTAGAAAATTGAAATTCATTACGAATATTTTTTGTCTCCTCAAATTCTAGATGTTTCGGAAAAGAGAGCTATAATGAAGACTAGCATCCTTGGTCAATTAGCATAGTTGATCTAATTCTCTCTCTTTTTTTTAGGATGTAAGCTTCTTCAACTTTAAAAACTATGAGCGCTTTTAACATAAAATAAAAGAAACTCGATCAGTTTTGCCAAAAGATTTCCAGATATGCTCAAAGTTAATCACTCTGGCAAGGTTTATATCACTCCCAGGCTCAAAGCCACACATACAGACTTTGAACAAGTTCATTCGAACGAAGATAACCAGCCATCTAATTCATATGTCCAAAGCTATAATGCAATTTGCAGAGCGACTGGAGAAACCCATACAATTACAATTTTGGATACTTCCTGTTCCTTTTATAAAAAGGATCCCAACTTAGCATCGACTCTTTTCATTCAAGAAATGCTCTATCTTACTTCACGTTTCAGAGAAAAGATCAAAATTGAATACAGCGAATTCTATGAAAATATGATTGTACTTGTGACCAAGCGTCATGAAGTTCTCTCACAAGCTGTGTCGAAACATCCGAAAGACCAGTTTGATGTTGCAAAATTGATAGAAGGGATAGCTACAGATCTAAATTATATCCAAACAAAGGCGGAGACGTTAAATTTCACTATCCAACTTAATAATATTTCCAGGTTTGCATACAGTAATGAGTACTTTCTCATTAATTGGGCAAGCGGGGCGGAGCACGATTTGATTGACAAGACCGAATCAATGTGTGCTCAGAATTTTGAAGACCTTCGCAGACTCCAGATAGCGAAACAAATTTTTGAATTAGGACTATTATCTCTGCAGCTGATGGACGTAGATAGTCAGGAGTGGCAAGATCTAGGGAACATTAAGAGTTCGAGTATCTACAATGCAGCATTGGAGGCAATAATGAAAAGTGTCGAGAGCAAAAATCAGTCTCCTCAAATTCAAAGCATCCTTCGGAAAATGCTCCAAAAACACCTGAAACCCGAGGAACTTTTTGCGGTTTGATTATGCAGCTTAACAATAAAGTCACTGACGAAATTCCATTGAGTCTGAAAGAGATGTTGTTATTGGAGTCGCAAGTGAAATCTCAAATCATATGTATAATGTCAGTCTTCTTCATCATTCCTCTTGAAATAATTTAGCTAACTCGCACCAATCGGCGATTGTTTGGTGCTCTCAAGACTTAAATATAGTGAGTATATATGATATAAAGAAGCAAACTATGCGCAAGTCTTTTGAAGGCGTCCAAATTCAAGGTATGAAATTAATTGTGCACTAATAGATTATTTTGCCTGATTCTAAAAGGTGGAGGTTGTACATATGTAGAAAATATTGTTGGTACGGATCAATTAATTTCAGTCATGCACAACCCACAGACAAATGAAGCACGTTTTGAAATATTTCAAACGGAATCGAAGGTTCAGAAACTTTGCTATTCAGACTTATGGAAAGGAAGCAGTAACCAACCTTAGTTCCTCTATCCTCATTATTCTTTCAACGTTCAAAAGGGGTTGGCACCAGTGCTGTCTCCTACAATAGAAATCGAAAATTGGCAGTACTAATACCGATAGAAGGCCTATTCGAGTGCCACATATTTGATTGCTCGAAGTTAAAAGTTCTCAGGAAAGCTAAATGGCAACCAGCTCATTTCGGTATCTTTTCAGTACCATTTTGTTGCTTAATTAAATATAATATAAATTGAAGGATATATTACGAGTCTTGATCTTGACCCACTCGGTGAAAAGGTTGCAGCAGTCGATTTCGATGGAATATTGGTAGTTTCTAAAGTAGACGACGATACTAATGTTTTCAGCTTTCAAGTTAATATGCCAAGTGAATGTAACAAACTCAGAGATTAGTCCTTTGAAACTATTGAAATTACGATAGGTCAATCGAATCGTTGTCGTTGGAATCCTCTGAATGATACTTCCTTGATGGCATTGAAATTGGGTTTAAAAGCATTAACTTTTCTTGATCCAGAGAAGCAAATGTTGACCCTAAAGAATCCAATTCTATTTGAGAAAGGTAGTAGTAATTTTATTTATAAACTCGGTGCTGACAGATTTGAATATCTTATAGAAATCGAATGGATTGATTGGAGGTTCGATGGGAACCTTCTAGCCTGTGGAGGGCAGGACTGCTGTGTCAGTATCTATGATCAACGCAATATGAAGAGAGTTGAACAATTCACAAAACTTCATTCTCGTAACAATTCTTACTTCTAACAAGAGATTTACATCCAATAAGAATCAATTAAAAACATCAGATGGAGTCCTGATGGGAAAAGTTTGGCGACCGCTTCTTTAGATAGAAGCGTCAAATTATTGGAAATTATTTCGGGCAAGTCCATTTTTGAAGGAACAACTATTGATGAAAGTATTATTTTCAATGAAGTAGCTATGAATTTCTCACTTCCTCAAACTAGGTCCAGTGCTGTCAGTGTGTTTTATGGAAAAATAATTTCGATGTTTATCTTGATTTTGACTCGAAGAAAAAGAAGGAAAGAAAGCCAATGAACGATAGATATTCTAATTAAGATTAATTCATATTAAACTTCGCTCATTCGGCTGCAGGAGTGAACTTAACATTCAACGGCAATGATAACTTTTCCATTCATATGATAATGCTACAGTAACTGTTAGAATTTAAGATACAACTCAAGAAGTAGCGAAAATATTTTTTTCCTAATGTTTCAGATTTAAGAAATTGGTCTCACCAAAAATACACACCATTCCCAATCAGAAGAAAGGGTTTTTATTTTTTGAAATAAAGAATTGATAAGTTTGCAAATAACACAGCTCAGAATGTGATTCAACTGAGGGGACATTTGTCTTTTCGGGTATCTGCAAACATGAATCGTTTGATTACTGCTTGAGAGCTTTCTTTAATATAAAATAAATGAAAAATCGCTTGATATGGCAGATCGAAACGCTTACTGCCTAAGACATTGTCTACAGAGATATGAACAGAACGCACAAAAAATTTCTTTGATTCTTTTAAACTTTTCCATCTGATTGTATAAACTAAATTCTCTACCTCGAAAGAGATAGAAACAATTAAATTTTTTTGAGAGTTCTCAAAAGAGATCGTTCATATTTATTGTAGTTCGAGAGTTGAATGCAAGCTTGTAGGTCTTCTTCGTCAGCTTGAGCATTCCGCATCGTTTTAGGTGCGTAGTATTTATTAGAGTCATTAAATTTTATTGTTTTAAGCAAAGAAAATGGTCTGGAGTTTTTGAGATGCAGTTTCAGGAGATTTTTGCTAAAGCTTATACAAATAAAGTCGGATCCTATAAAATTGAGAGATTGATTGCTCAGGGATCTAGCGGGGACGTTTATCTAGGCCAATTCGAAAATACTCCAGTCGCTATTAAAGTTTTGAGGAAAGTTCATTTGGATCCTGAAGACGTAAAGGAACAAGAAAGCAATATTCTCAAAGAAATTGAAATATCAAAAAAGTTTAATCATGAAAATATCATCAAATTTGTGACCTTCGAGAAGAAGCCTTGGTACAATCTTGTTTTCGAATATTGTGAGAATGGAGATTTGCAAACCTTTTTAGATAAAAATTTCCCCGGCTCTCCCATCCCAGAGCACCAAGCTTTCAAATTGATCTGCCAAATAGTGTCAGGCTTCCGCGAGCTCTGGAGCAAGAATGTGGTTCATAGAGATTTCAAGCCCGGAAATATTCTACTAGCGAGCAACTACACCGCCAAGATCGCCGATTTTGGTGCTTCCAAAGTATCAGCGCCAAACAATCAAGTCTTTCAAACTCTGGTTGGTACTTACTTTACGATGGCACCAGAAGTTCTGGATGGTCTTACACATGACGCCAAGTGCGATGTGTGGTCTTTGGGGGTGGTTTTCTACCGGATCTTGACTGGAAAAGAACCTTACAACACCAATTCTGTCTTTTCACATATAGTCAGAGACAGAATTAATCACATGCAACTTGGAGATTTTAGCGGAGACACTTGGTGTTTTTTAAGAGAGCTGATAACTTCTATGCTTATTATTGATCCTGCACACAGGATCAGTCCTGAGCAATTATTTGAACGTCTTGAAAAAGCTAAGAAAGAGTTGTACGAAGGGAAATATGCGGAGTATTTCAACAAAGAGGATCCAATCCGATCGAAAAATTGGTATCCCATTACCACACCGGAATTCGAACAATTTTACTATCTTAAAGTTCACTATCTGAATAATTGGATATCTTTTGAATTTGAAAGAGAAATGGATGGGAAATTTATATCTGATAAGGAGTTGGTGATGTCTCAGGCGGATGAAAAGGGACCCGCCACGAAAGAATCTTCTATTAGTAATAGCGACGGTCACTCTGAGGAGGAGTCTAAAGTTAGCATCACGTTTGAAAAAGGAACACACACTTGGTCAGATGGAGTAATCTATTCAGGGTCACTGGTTGAGAATAGAAGGGAAGGTTATGGAGAGCTTACTTTCCCAAATAAATCTAACTATAAAGGCCATTGGAAAAATAACAAATTTCATGGAGAGGGTATCTTGAGTTTGTGCGACGGGCGAGTGTATAAAGGAAAATGGAGTCATGGACGGCCTATTGAGGGAGAATTGACTTTAGCAAATGGCAATAAGTATGAAGGCAAATGGGCTCTTTCATTGATGCATGATGAAAATGGAAAATACTCGTTTGCAAAGGGAACAGTTTATATCGTCTATCAAGGCAGCTTTGTCGAGGGCATGATGCAGGAGTTTGGAGAAATACAATACCCGACGGGAGAAAAATATGTGGGATTTTGGAAAAATAGCAATATTTGTGGAAATGGGGAAATAATTTGGCACGAAGGAAAAGTGTTTAAGGGAAAATTTACTCCGAAAACTGCCACAAATCACAATGAATTCAAAGGCATTTTTCTCTCTGAGGATGGAGTTGAATATCGAGCAGATTGGAGAGACATGCGGATTAATGATTTGCATGCAGTGATAGTCTGGAGAAATGGCAAAAAATATGAAGGCACAGTCATCAGAGGCGAAATCGAAGGGAAAGGTCGCATGAAATATCCAAACGGAGAAGTCTACTCAGGCGAATGGAAAAATGGTGAGTTTCATGGTCTAGGAACTTATTTTTATTGTGATGGAAGGAAGTTCACTGGACAATTTGTCAATGGCAAAGCCAACGGAATGGGAAAAATGGAATTTGGTGATGGAAACATCTACATAGGTGGTTGGCAGAATGGGGTCGCCCATGGAGAAGGGGAATGCACCTTGCAAGAGGGTAAAGTTCTGAAGGTAAAGTTTAATAATGGCAATCAAGAGGGTCTCCCTATAATCTTAGGCACAAAAGCCGGGTGTCAAGAAATTTTTTTCGCTAACAGTGTGTATCGGGGGCAAACAAAAAACGGTAAAAAGCATGGAAAAGGAAAGTGGGTATTTATTGATGGACAAGTAATTGTTGGGGATTTTGTAGATAACCTGATTGAAGGATATGGAGAATTTACAAATCCGAGTGGAACATACCGAGGCATGTGGATGAAAAATCTATCGCATGGAGAGGGTGAATATATTTGGCCTGATGGATCGAAATACGTTGGTAGCTTTTTTGAAGGCTCAAGAAAGGGTTATGGGGAGATGCAATATGCTTCAGGAGAACTTTATAAAGGACAATGGGAGAATTCGCAGAGGCACGGACAAGGAGAGCTCGTATATCCAGATGGCACAAAATACTCTGGGGCTTGGATGAACGATGAGAAGCACGGAGAGGGTATTCTGCTCAAAACAAATGGAGAAATGTTGATTGGAACTTGGGCACTTAATAAAGCCAGAAACCATGGCAACATTATATATCCTGACGGGAAAAATTATCACGGAGAAATTGATGTTGATGAATTTTTGCCCAATGGAGTTGGAACTATGATTTACCCAGATGGACATCAAGTTAAAGGCGCTTGGAAGAAAGGAGAGTTGATATCAAATGAAGAAGAGTCCCAAAAATGCGAATAATTTTAGAGGATGGAAATGATATCCGTGGCTTTTTTATAGAATCTCAAAGTCCTTAACATCAGATCATTTCAAGGTGGAAAACAACAACAAAAACCAAATTAAGGTCAGGTTATGTAATAGTTTTTCTTCAGATTTAGTTATTTCTCTTTGAAGGGGAGTAATGGATGTCCTCTGTTGTACAAATTTCACAAGTTTATAAAAGTTATTTTATTGATAAGAGCTATTGAGAAATCTTATGCAATAATGAAATGTTTTTCAAACTGGCCATGAATATTTCATTTTAATAACTTTTTCTAAAAATGATATTAAGCTTTACTCAGAAGTCACATATTTCTTGCAGGTTTTGGAAACAAAGTCATAAAAAGGTTAATAAACTGGGAAATTTAAATGTTGCTACTGTTAACACAAGAGTGTTTTAGTGATGCCTAAATTCCCAGATTTAAATCTGCTTGAACGATAAATCAAAGAAATTTAAATATAATTAACAAGTATTCGATTAGCTAAGGACACAAAAGAATGAACTATTTTATTTCTCAAGAAAATGCCCTTGAAGATCAGCAAAATCATCTGGATGATACGCAAGGCCAAACACTGAAGGTTAGTAAAGGTGAAGAATCGAACGGGACAATGATGCAATGTGAAGAAGGAATGATCGATCTATCAAACATGAAGCTTTCCAAGGCTGATGGCTCCGATTGTCAGAATAATTCTAAGTCCCTGCTGTGCACATCGAGACTTTTACATAAACCACGACCAGTAGAATCAACACAATATATTCCTCCTTTATGCAGAGCCTCTTCTCAATTTCCTGGCTTGTCCTTATCCAATGGGATTCTAATGACTCAAAATGGTCTAGAATCGTTTACACTAAGCTTCCTCAAACGCACAATGAGGAACGCTCAGGGAGCAATAGTGTCAGAAGTCGTTATTCCTGTCGTACAATTGGTTGTGAACTCTCAAGCCCAATCCGATCCAGCAATCAGCCAATCAAATTCTCCTCAAATCGATGAAACAGCTATGATAAGAATACGGCAAGTTATTAACCGAATCTTTCAAACTATTCATGACCTTAACAACGTCAACCAAAATTTGGAGGCCGATTGGAACGTAACAATGGATGAAACTCATACTTTTGATACCACTATCAATCCAAATCGATTCCCATTCATCGCCTTTGCTACCGGAAACAACAGAATGGATAGCACACAAATCAGCAATATTCTCGAAAATATGATTTCAAACCAGCCCAACAGAGACGTGGCAGCTGCAACTCAAGAGCAACTCGACAAACTGCCAGAATGCGCTTACCCGGAGAAAGACTGCAGGACCGAATGTTCTGTATGTCAAGCTGAATATCAGCCCGGAGACAAACTCGTTAAGTTGCCATGCTCTCATGATTATCATAAAGATTGTGTGATCAAATGGCTGAAACAGAATAATTCTTGTCCCATTTGCCGGAAATCACTGGAATAGAAGATGCTCAGTAATTAGCAACGTAAAATAACGATGCAATTAGTTTTATTAATTGTATTTATTGACACTTCAAAAATATTTTCAGACTTATACTTGAATAGTTGTTTTCTCATTTATCATACTGTATTTTAGAACAAAAGCAATAGGAGAGAACAAAAGCGAGTTTATCCTTATACTCTCATGTTTATATTGTTATTTGAATAAGTGAGCAAAAAAGTCAACAATTATAATGTTCAAGAAAATGCTAAGCAAATTTGAATTTTCTGCACTCATCTTCAGATGGTAAGGGAGATAGAAAATGTTAGTGATATGCGTATTTTGACCTAGACAGAGTGTAAGAGATGTTAAATTCTCTAGAAATATGTTACTCGCATAATGATCGTTAACTCTAATTACAATTGAGATGTTAAGTCTCCGAATAACTCGCCAACGAATCTCAAAATAGCCGAAATTTACAGAATTCCTCTGTAATTCTGGTTATTATTAGTGCTAAAATCCAGATTCTGGATTGCAATGTGTCGTAATTGAAATAGAATATCCGATTTAAATTCAAGAATGGGGACAATTTTCAACATAATTTTAAAAGGACATTTAAAGTGTCATTAGTTCTTGATTCTCTGCTTCATGGAAATACAAGGTTTGAAGAATTAATGTTGTTTTGTACTTATATCGAGAAAGATCATAATAGATCATCAGAGAACTCCAACACAAATTGAATCTAACACAGCTCTTCGGCACCCACATAGCATTCATTTAACATCTGAAAATATTGACGGCATTTATTTCGACGATCCTTGTATATCTTTCCAAGATAATGAGTTAGATTCCTGAAAATTAAAACATCAACTAATTTGTTTACTCTTAACAAATTAGTTGACTACAATTTTGAACCGAATTTATCTAGCCCGCGGTATTGAATAGCAAATCTACAAAGAAATGATATCAGCTTCAGCTAACAGATTATGGAAATTAGACGACAATCAGAAATGGGAACTCTTCAGTCATGTAGATAGCGATGTGCTGACCAAAACAACAGAAACTCAGCAGCTCAAAGACACAATAGCCTCTCAAGAAGGTGGCGCAAAGAAGCAGAAACCAAGCACACAATTCTTTTACTTTTCCAAAGTGAAACAAGAAGTAAAAGGTTCGTTGATCTATACACCAAAAGGATATGGAGTGATACAGAACATATCACCAGAAAAGAACATCATTTCAATTAAAGTTAACAATGAAGTCTTAGATTTCGACCGAAACGAGGTTTCAAATGAAATCTTGATCGAATTCATTCACGTCGAAAGCGGTGGCAAGAGGGTTGAGAAGGTTGCGTTCCCCATTCAGGCGACTGCTAAAGATATCAGCGAGAAAATCGCAAATGAAAATGCAGAAGGAGTTACTGTGTCAAGACTATTCTACAAAGGCAAAGAGCTTCCTCAAACAAATGAGAACTTAGAAAAGCTTGGAATCACTCCTAGTTCTAAGATTCTTGTCGTTTCTTCATTGGGCAAATTCTATACAGTCAACAGATTTAAGCAAACATACAATGGTTGGGGATTTGGTACAAACAGCTTCGAAGGAATCTCGTTCAGTGTGTCTAAGGATTGTCGTATTGCTGGCTTTGGTATCTATAGTCCTTATCAAGCCAATGGCTCTATTACAGGTGCAGTAAGGTTCGTACAAGGACAAAGTAAGGATGGAGCTGCGTCTTGGGAGGGCGAAGTGAGCATCTCAAAAGCAGAAGATGAGAACGAGAAAATTTATCGAGTAATGTTTGACCGACCTGTGATGGTAAAGGCAGGAGAAATTTGGTCAGCAGTCGCAGAATTAAAAGGAGCAAGTTTCGGAGGATTGACTTATTATGGCAATATGGGAGTACCTAGTGTGGCCGGCGAAGGAGAAGTTAGCTTTACGTTTATGCAATGCAATGGACATATGAATCAAACCAATGTTTATTCAGGACAACTTCCGGAAATTTACTATTATGCTTAAAAAGTCTGATTGCTGTTCGTTTATACATCTTGATGCATAAGGAAGAATTAAATCCCAGCTTGAGACAGTTCTAGAAACCTGAATATAAATTCAACTTGACACTTTAAAGCACCCAATTATTTTCTAAAAAATAGCTAACAGAAAATTCATATCAATTTTGAGAAGCAAAGTATTATTATATAGATCAACATCTGGTGGCAACACTGACTTTTTTTCTTGTCTTTGACTGGTGGCTGTTTCTCATGTAGATTTACAAGACGAAAAATCGCTTATTTTGTGATACTTCCTATCATAAGGCAGGCCTTTTCGGGTCACTCAACATCCTCCTAAAGCAGAAGATTGCATTTTAGGAAGGTTGAAGGAGGCATGAAGAGACAAATGTCGTTCTCGATCAGAAATTGATGGGGATCGTTTATGACCGTAACCCCATGTACAATAGATATCTCGTACTTTCCAGTTAGTCGGATCTTGGATGCATCGTTGAATTATGTGAGTAAATGCGGATGTCTCTCGGCAATTACTAGTAGTAGTAAAATCCGATTCATGAGATTTAATCTATTATAGTTAGAGCCTAGCTTCGTTGTTTTCCTCATTAAATCATAATAATAGTAAATAAAAACAAAAGGAAATGTGTACTCGACTCATTCAATCTCTTGACCTCAATCAACTAAAAACCATAACAAAGACTTCATTGGTCTTAAATGAAAGTCAGCACTCGAAAAGCTATAATATATCTCCATCAGCCTCCATTCCAACAATACAATATAATACGAGAAGAGCAGAAAAATCCATAAATTACCTGAAATGGGGTCTATCTCTTCCGGGTGTTAAGTTTGTTTCCTGTGTTAAATGTGAAGAGCTATCAGATACTACTGCGCTGTCTTCAGTCTTGAATAAATCTCGATGTGTCGTGGTTGTGGAAGGATATTTTGAATGGACCGAGAGGAAAGAACCTTGGGTGTTTCTTCCACCAAAAAGTCAAACCCCTTCATGCTTATATCTAGCTGGATTATGTATTAAAGATGAGTATGTCGTGATACTGATCCGCGAGGCCACAGAAAGGCTCTCAGACATCGTCACACGCATGCCTATCCTTTTGGATAAGAGCGAAATTGACATGTGGATTAGCAGCGAGCGAAACAAATTTGATGACATTATAGATAGATATATTCTTAAAGACTCAGCTGAGAAATGGGATCAATTATCCTTTTATCGTGTCGCTCCATTTGTTAATGATCCCAAGAATAAAAATGAGCGGTGTTTGATGTCGATGGAACAATTCAAACCAGGCACTCAAGAAGAATCAAAACAGAAGGCCCATCAGATGGAGATTAAGAATCCGAATGTTGGAGATACATCAATGCAGACAGCCAAAGAAAAAGGAAATAGTGAGAATCTGATAATTAAAAAGTTAGCCAGAATAACCGAACAAAGTAATAAAACAGACACCAAAGCTGAAGAATCAAAAGAAGTATCCATGGGTAACGGAAAATTCGAAGAAAGCAAAAACTCTGATGAAAAAATCAAGAAATCTCGAAAAGAGACTAATTTTCTTGCTATTTTTAATAGTACTTCAGGTGGAGTGAAGAGAAATGCAAGTGATATTTTATTCAGTCAACTATCACAAGAGCTCCAGAAAATAAAGCTCAATGACCAAGGGAAGGAAACGAAACCAAGAAAAATTGTCACGTTGGCAGGTATTGGAAGCACAGCATAAAATAAATTAGTGTTCATATTTTTAGATGGACTGCATTCTCATTGATCTCGGTTTTAATAGAGTAATTTTTACGTTCATTTTACAAATGACTTTCCAAAACAATTGTCCCTCTTATGATATTCTTTTGCTGTCGAACTCATCGCCAAAGCAGTAAGCTCTTAGCACTCAAAAATCAATCATCTTAATTATTACCTTCATTCTTTATAGAGCTTACAAACCTAAAAGTAGTTGGTTCCTCAAATACTTTAGCCACTCATGATTTAGGGGTAGGCTAAGAACATTTTTGATATTTCTCCGATCAATCAAATTGGGCGGAATAAAATCGGCAATTCCAAATTGTCATGTTGTCTAGTGGCTTTGGGATTGCATTTCTTCAGGCAAAATATCATCAAGTTTTCGAAAAAATTTCTAGCTTCACTAAATTAAGCCAGAATGGAGCCGATCTCAAAACCTAAGAAATCACCACAATCGCGAGTGTATACGGTCTTCAACTATACTAGAACTTTTTCCAGAACTTAGAAGTAAATTGAACCAGATAGCCTGCTATAATAACAAAAATTACAAAAATCATGAATCTTACAACCTTATGCTCCTTAAATATTTTTGATTCGATTCTATCCAATAATGAGTGAAAGATCCATGCTCCTGAAGTGTTCTTATATTAACAATAGTTTATACTTTTAGTTTTGTGTGAACTGGAAATAACTAGTAACATTTATATCATAATAGCTACAGTCTAACACATTTTTATTTGAAATGGCTTGTCTCACGAATATTTAAACGTTTCATTCTTGCTTGATTCATTGTGTTTTGATGATTCAATGCAGAATTTTCTTCCTCTATTGTTGTTCCTAATGAATTTTATTGAGAAGACTTCAACAATTGGATTTACTCGCCAAATCCCTGCTATGGATTTTATTCCCACTATTGATCGGTAGCTGTCCCATATTATCAGCTCTAAATGATGTTTGATGGCTGCTTCGTCTTTCCCGAGAGCCATGTAAGTTCTCGAGAATACTTTCATTGCAGTCACTGATCCCTTTCGCAAAACCTTTTAGCGCTTTCAGTGAATTTATTAAATTATCTGGTTTGCTAGCTGAATTGTCAAAAGAAGTTTTTTGTCCTTCTGTGGCTCTTGGTGTCTTGCTCATTTTTTGTGAAAGTTCAATCTTAGTTATTTCCTTTCGAATATTGTCTAATCGCTCATCGAATGAAGAAGCCTCATCTCTAGGGTTGTTTGTTGATCTGAAGCCCACAGTTCCTTGAAATCTGGCTCTGGCAGACTGAGGCTGAATACTATAAGCTGAAGGTAGTTTCTGTACATATTGATTCTGATATTCAACAGCGTTAACGATTGAAGGGAAGTAATATTGGTTTATTTGGAATGTTGTGGGGCTTGGTGAATTAGCACTTGTTGATAATGGTACCTGGGTCTGCAGGTGAATCTTTTTTTCTCTGCTTACATCCTCCTGAGTGGAATTATCGAACAATCCGTCATCCAGTGTAGGTCTTCTTTTCAATGAGTGTTTTCCAGAGAATTTCGTGCTTAGTTCAGGACTATTCTGAAATCCTTGCTTGATCCATCGTTGAATTGAAGTTGGCTGTTCTTCTTGACTCTTATAAGTTCCTGCCCTGCGGCCATTAGAAGATAAAATGTCCTTCTCCGGGGTTTCATGCCGAATTTCTATTTCAAATTCGCTGGAAATTCTTGGACTTAACATTTTTTGCAGAGTTGAATTGCTTTGCAGTAAGTATTGGCTTTCATCATTTGGACTCTTATCTTGTTGGAGATTCAATGCTAATTCCCTCTGAAGTCCTTTCTCGACACTAAATACAGTATCTTCAACTTCCCTTTCATCAGAAACCTTTGTTAAAGAGAGAATTTGTGAAGTAGTCTGATCTTCTTTGAAACTTAAAATCTTTAGATGTGCCTCTATATGTTTGGTTGTGTTGAGAAGAAGAATCAAAAAAGTATCAAGGTCCTTCTCTCCAGCTTCCTGTGAATTTTGTCTACTCAATTTTACAGCATCTCTTTGCACTATATCCACTTTCCTTAAAACGCTCATTATAAGTTCTACTCGGTACGTGGTGGCTGCTTTCAATAAATCAACAAGTGTTTGAACCAAGATCTTTCTTTCTTGCTGTGGTACCTTTATTTGAGATCTCGAATTTTCGTTTTCAATCTCATTGCTCTGGACAAAATTTATCAAAGTTTCGATGTCTTTTCGACTAAGATCTGGTTTCAATAGAATCGAAGATATTCTTGCTAGAGAATGAACTTGAGGTGCTGAATTTTCAATGCTCTCCCTCCTTGCCACCTCCGAATAAATATCGTTATTGATTTGTTGCAAATGATGAATTTCTCGCATCAATTCAGAATATTCTGGATCTTGTGAAGAATTTTGCTTCTCTAATCGATGTAAAGCTTCTTCCAGATAGGAAATACGTTGGTGTAATCCCATAATGATAACATCGCGGTCATCTTTTTTAATGTCTTCTGTTTTAGGGGGTTTGCTGCTATCCGGCTCTAATCGAGGTTCTTTCACTTTTTCTTCTTCAACAGTTTGATTCTCTTCGGCCAACTGCAAGTTCTCTGCTTTAGCGTGAGAATTAGTTCGATTTTTTGCTTCTTGAAGTTGATTCTGTTCTTCCTTACTGATTGGCTCACTGTGAACGCTACTTATGGCAGGCCCTTTAAACTTTTCTTCATCTTCTTCCATCTCACTCTGTTCTTCGTCAAAAAGTGCTCTGACTCCTCTTAATGACCTAAGTGCATTTTTCGATGCTGATTCATTAAAGACAATTTCTTTGATTTCTCCAAGCAGTTTTGTGGATTTGGTCAATTCATCTCTAATCGCAGAGTCTTCAGAAATCGTTTGGTGTTTCGAATTAAATCGAGCGAGGATACTTGTAATAGTTTTTTCATCCAACTTGGCTTGAGTATTTTCAAAATCATCAATCAAATATTTTAACTTTTGAATCTTCCAGGAGATGCCTTCCTCATCAGCTGAAGCATTATAAATTACTTGTTTGATATCGACTATCATGTTAACAATAGCTTTAAGATAATTCAGCTGTCCTTTAAGATTCGCAATAATTTGATCTTTTTTAAATAACTCTTGTCTTATACTTTGATTATCCTTTGCAAAGGATCCTTTTGAAGCAAGATCACCTCCAGATGAAGTTTCTACCTTTGATTCGTCGGATTTTTGAATGGGAGCTTCAGGCTCTTGGCTCATCGATGGCTTTTTATTTGCGGAATTTCTCTCTCGCTTGAGTGCTTCCAAAGCTTGCAACTGATTTTTTAACGAATGAATTTCAGATTCGAGTTCCTTAATTTTAGCTTCTTGAGCGCTAAGTCCTTCTGGACTATCTGTATCTTTCTCAACTGAGAGGAGATGATCTGCTATATTTTGGTCATTAAGGAGCACACCAAGCGCTTTGAGACATCTAATAGGAGAGTCTGAATCTCTTATTGCTCCTTTGACAGCATCGAACAACTCTTCATATTCCTTCAATTGCTTTTCAACTTCTTTGGTTTCAGCAGGAGCACTTTCATCCTCATTCTGAAATTCTGTGAAGAGCTTGGCACTCACAGTTTTCAAAGTAAGTTCTTTAAGAAGAGCCCTATCTTGCTGACTTTCTAATTTTGCAGCATGCATCTCATATTCTCGAATTAGCTGTGTCTGCTTTCTCAGGGTTTGGATATCTATTTTTAGAGCTTCAATGTCTCTCTCGTATTGTTCAATAATTGCTGTTTTCTCTTCCAGGGCTCTTTGCATTCGAGCAATCTCCTGGGGCACTTTTTCTAATTCAGCAGAAAGAGATTGAATGTTCTCTGTGAGCTGGTTTATTCTTTCACGTTGTGCGTTTTTCTCATCATATAGCTCAATATTATCAGCTTCCAACTTCTTATTGACAATCGCTAAATCTTTCAAATTATTGAATAGCTCTTCCAAAAATTTGAAATCTCGTAATGCTTTGGCATCGTCAACCAGTAGCATTAATAAATAATGATACTTCTTGATTAGGTCTGCATCACTTTCAATTTCACTATTTGGTATTTCTCTTTTAGAAATGCTCTCAATCCAAACATTGATTTCGGCCAGCTTGTTCAGACTTGATACTTCGGAGTTCTTTTCGTTCGATGATGGTATTCTGAAATATATATCCGAAACTGCCTTTTCAATTGCTGTAAATTTTTCTATTTTCGCAGACAGTTCAAATTCAATATCCTTTAAAAGAGTAACTTTCTTCTTGTATTCTTCACATTCCTGTTCAAAGAGTTGCTCGCGAGCTTTATGAACTACAATCATCTCTCTTAAATGTTCAATTTCAACAATCTTTTCTTGGTTACTCTCCTTGATACCCTCAAACTTCTTTTTTAGCAATTCGTTTTCAATATGAAGTTGTCTATTTTCATTCTCTGCAGACTGCTTGATTTGTAATAGGTTCTCGAAATTTTCTTTCAATATTTTGATTTGGCTACTTTCATCTTTTGCTATAGAACTTTCATTATTTTCTTTGCATTCTTCTAAGGGGATGGGTTGACTAATCACATTCTGGGTTTCTTCCACTGAATCTTTCGGTTTGATTGCCTTAGTTCGATTCTCTTCACTTAGACTCTCGAGCTCCTCATCTTTCATTGCAATTATACTCTCAATAGGTAAGTTTAGTATCCTGGAAATGACACATAGATAAAATTGAGACCTGTTTTCAGGTCCAGCTGGAGTACCTTTGGGAGTTCCAGAAAGGAGATCCATTTCGAACTGCTTTATTCGAACATCCTTCTCGTTGAGGTGTTCGGTTAACTCCGACAGCATTGCCTCATTTTCAGCTATGATAGCATTTCGTGAAGCAAGTACTTCTTGTGTCTTTGCTAATATTTCAGCTTGTGCTCGACAATTGGAACATTCAGGACTCTGCATTGCAAGTCAAATAAAATCTTAACAATCTTTTTAGTTTGATAAGATACTTGCTGATTTCAAAAGACAAACAGGAAGCTGAAAAAAAAAGTCATATTCAAAGCAAAGAGTGTGCTATCATTGTAATACATGTGAATCTACTAACAAATGTTGATATAACTTTTTATCAGTTCTACTATTTAATAAATACAAAACACTAACATTGACAGACGTTGAGCGACTGTTTTTAAGAGGATTTATTAGTGGTTGATTATGGAGAAATAAGATATTTTAGAATTAATAATTCATTCACTCTTAATATCTGAGATGAGCAGAGACACTATGGATGATTTTAACGTGAGGTATTGATCATCTCATTTAAATAATTTAGTGGCAAATTAGAGCTACTCGTATGGCAAAAGGAGATTCAGACTCTTTGATTGATTCTCAAAATGTCGGGTGATTTCAACAAATTTATGATCTGAAATTTTGTATCAGATTCAACACAACATATAATTAAACTGCATTAGCTCTAAAATTTTACATGGATATCCTTATCTTATCACAAAAAAATTTCAAATGCTATATCGATATATCGAGAGACTAATATTTTGAGCTCTTCTTGGCTGAATGGTGGTGTGACTTGTGTGTATATGCAAGAGGTGAGTTGTTCCGCTGCAGAGAAACCTTCAATTTTTTCTTCTCTAGATTCAATTTCGGAGAGCTCCCTTTTTTGAGTTGATATTCCATCAGCACCTCTTTCTGATGCTCTTTTTCTTCCTTTTCTTTATTTCGCCCTGATGAATAAATTCTCAGAATGTTCTGCTCTTTCAGCTTCTGCAGAGTTGCTAATTTTTGTTTTCCAGACAGTTTTAGAAGCAATAGGTTCAACTCCGAAGTTTTTTGAACCTGTTGGTGATCTTCCTTTCCAAAGAGTTTCACATTCGTTCTGTTGAAGTTAATTTTAGTTTTGAATAAGTCTCTCTGATGTGTCGGCTTATTGGTTTTATAAATTAAAGGAAGGGAACTTTTCTTGGTTAAGAGTTTGGGAGTCTTTCCCATTTGATACTCTGACTCCATCGTGTGCACCTCACTCTCTGAGGTCTTCAATAATTCTCCGAAAGACTTGGTTCGCTGCTTATTGCTCGGTCCCATATTTTTATTGCTATTTTGGTGGGCTTGATTTAAGGTAATAGAGTCATTATTTAATGTTTTGGCTCTGTAGGTAGATGATGCGTTCGCATCTGGCTCTTGGATCTCTGAGTTGGAATCTAATGGGTCCAGAAATAACTTCCTATGAGTAGATCCTTTATTTGTGAAGTTGGGAGGACTCGAGTGATTTTTCAGCGAGCTCCTTAGACTTTTGTAGTGAAAGTTAAGCGGTGACTCCTGTTTGTTTAATGGCTGATTATTCAAACGTGGCATCTCATCCTCAACCTGGTTTTTCGAAACGTGTGCAGGCCTAATTGATTTGAGAGATGGTTACACTTAATATAAATAAAGAAAAAAGTACGATGCAAGCTCTTCTTTGATAGATTCTTCGATGACGTCTCTGAACAT
>ENA-UOUE01000389-UOUE01000389.1-compost-metagenome-genome-assembly--contig:-NODE-389-length-35640-cov-6.513089_pt1 | contig 35640 bp, 18 predicted proteins | sample MGYA00238146_ERZ747223 | MGnify/ENA primary metagenome ERZ747223 (study PRJEB28781, sample SAMN06268865) | compost metagenome | isolation source: single cell | place: USA: California, Emeryville, Joint...
ATGAAGCAGAATGTTTCATGTCTTTCTGTGGGGAAGCCGAACCATTGAAAGAAATGAGCTCTTCAGTGGGAGAAGGAAGAACTGGCCTCCCTGCGAAGAAATCAATTTCAGAGGCGCTTAGTAAATCTGAGCCCATTGAACAAGAGATGACGAAAAAGTCCGACCAGAGACAAATAAATCTTGACTATGATGCAGATGAGAAAAACAATTCAGACAATGAAGGAGCAGTCTCAGAAAGACAAAGTAGAGCGGAGGAAATTGCCAATATCAAAAATCAGATGGATTCCCGATCCTCTCCTGAGAAGGACACTGAGAGTCAGAAGAAACTGATTCACTCTGAAAAAATTGAAGGAGAGATGCTGAATGGAGGAAAAGAAAGTGAGCAAACAATGACTGAAGAAGCTGAGTTAAGGACTCAAGCTGTTGATGCATCGAATGAGCAGGTATGTGGAAATGGGACCTTAAATAGTAGAGAACAAAGCAAATATGAAGAACCTATGATGCTTCAAAGTAGTACCAACAAATTGGAAAATCCTGGTAATCAGCTTCAATTGCCTCATAAAGAAGGAGACATTCGAAATTCTTTGCTAAATGCTCAAAATACTGATCCTACCAACTCTCTAAGTGGATCGATACAAATAGAAACTAAAGCAAACCGAACACAGGTGGAGAAGCATCAAACTACTCTAATTAATGAAACTCTCGACCAGAGTGACCGCCATCAACCAGCGAGAACCGCTGAAAAGATGAACTTGGTCCAAAATTTTACACCTGAGTCGATAACCTACGAGATAAAATGCATCCACGAATTTTACTGCGAAGTCCATAGCTTTGCTTCCTGCAAAACCTGCTTCCTAATGTTCGAAGAGAAACTGAAAGCCAAAGAGGAGCTTCTCTCTCAATCACAAGCTCGAGAAAGAGAACTCCAGACAAAATTCGAAAACCTGCAAAGAGAATTAGTTAACATCATGAGAGATCGAGCCCAAGCTGTGCGAAAATTAGAGGAAGAAGGCTCAAAATTTAAGAAATTAGCCAAGCTGGCTGAAGAATCAGCGAGTGCAAAAAGAATTCTTGAACTTGAAGCGGAACTTGATGGTGTCAAAGGCCAACTTGAAGAATTAAAATCATTCTTCTTCCCAAGCCGCATTCACGAAGGAGAAGGCGAAGATGAGTTTACTTATCTAGATGCGACAACTCGAAACACCGAAACTCCAAGGTCCTTCTCTGACTCAATTGCTCGATTTTCATCCAAGAAGGAAGATGAAAATGGAAAAGAGCAGGCATCAAATCAGGATGACCAAGAAGAGAATTTGGGTAGCCCTGTAGAAGAAGAACAATTTATGGAAACCAAAAAAATTTCTTCAGTCAAAAGCTCTCTGAAAAAGCAATCTTCACTAAAGGCAGAGAAGCAAGAAGGCAAAGATATGTCTGGAGATCTCCCAGATGAAAATAAATCCGTAAAAAGCGTTGCAATAAAAGAAGGGGCAGAATCAGAGAAAAAGAAACCCGCAACCAAGATCAAAGAAAGCAAAACCCCTCCGAAAAAAGGAGAGGTTCCTCCAGAGAAAATTATTAAGGTTGAAGACGAACGGATCAATGCGCTGAAAGCCAGAGTAAGAAAAATTATTCAAAAACTAAAGGATCAAGGTTTAGAAACTTGCGGCCTGGTCTTAGGAATAGACTGTACTGCTTCAAATATTTTCACTGGAAGACGTTCATTTGGAAACAGGCATTTGCATGATATATCCAATCGTACACTTAATTTCTATGAGCAAGTGCTAAGTATTCTTGGATCGATTGTAAATGAATTTTCAAGGGACGGAAAATTCCCCGTATATCTTTTCGGAGATGATAAATCTCGCGATCGGAGTGTCAGACCTTTGTACTTATCCAGAACTGGAAGTGAGGAGTGTCATGGCCTTGAACATGCTCTTGCAGAGTATCGAAGGAAAATAACAAAGATTGGGTTGTCAGGCCCGACATCATTTAGACCTCTTATCGATAAAGCAATTGAAATTAGCAAACAAAAACAGGAATTCCAGCTCCTAATTATCATTGGAGACGGAGCTGTGAGCAATCTCGATGAAACTATAAGTGCGATAGTTGAAGCATCTAATTATCCCATCGCGATTGTTATGGTCGGTGTTGGAGACGGCGATTATAGACAGTATCCTACAGATCCATGGTATGAAATGAAGAAACTAGATGATATGATCCCGGAGAGAAAGTTCGATAATTTTAACTTCATTCATTTTGAAAAAAATATGCTCCCAGAGGAATTTGCTGAACAAGCTCTCGAGGAGCTCTCAGAAGCGTATAAATTCTGTGTTGAAAATAAAATGATAGGTTCTCCTCCAAATACGAAGCCTATTCAAGCAAAAAACGAAAATCAATTAGAAAGGAAAGCATCCAATGTGACGGAAGAGATAGGCAGTGCTACTCTTAAAACACCGAGAAAATCCGATCAAAAATCAGAAGCCAGTGGCAAATCTAATCCTCCATCTAGAGATGAATTAGAATTGGCAACCAACACTCCCAGAAATAAGGAAGGAGATGACACTACTAAAAGACAAAAGGTCTCAAAGAAAAGCACGAAGAAACCTCAAACGGCTCAGAGCAACGAAACTGAAGTCATATCGACTCCAATTGACATCCAGAAAGCTGAAGAGTTAGCCCAGCAAGAGCAAAGCTCCATAAATATCTCTGAAAACCTGCAAGAGCAGCCACCGATTAAAAAGGAAGTCAAAAAAATACTAAAAAAGTCATCTCAGACATCACAACAAGCAGACTCTGGCCTTTCAACTCCTCGAAATACAGAAACAACTCTGCTAAAGGAATCTAAGGTCCCTGCTCTTGATTTAAAAGCAAAACCGAAAGTAAATTCTACTGATTTAAGCAATGAAGACACGCTGGTAGCCGAACCAAATAAGAGTAAACAGGAAGAGGAAGAAAAATCAAGCAGCTCCAAGAAAAAGACCTCGGGTTCAACTAAAGCCAGCAAAAAGCCGACAATTAAAAAAGGTCCCGATGACACACTTTCTAAATCATCAGAACTTTCTGTAGAGAGCAAAAGTCAAGAGTCAACACCTAGACAGCTAGATGAGCCTGCAATAGAGAAAAAAATTGCTAAGAAAGTCGTTAAAAAGAAACAGTAAATAAAGTATTACTGCCATAACAAATCAATAATTAAAATGGGTTTAATTATTAAGGAAAATTTTAGGAAGGTTATATGGGATTATGTGATGAATTTTGCTTGCATTGCCACCTATTCTTGAATTTAATCAGTCTATGCCTCTCAATTAAAATTCTAATATCATCGTTGAGATTTTTTAAGCCGCAGAGAATATTACCGCACCATATTACCATTGGTTTCATTTTAAAAAATTGTGAAGCTTCGGAGTTGGTGTTGTTATCTTTTTGATTGGAATATAAGTAGGAGAAGCTAACTTGGAGGATACCATAATTAATTTCATACTTACTTACTAACAACAACATAAAAAACCTGACTACTCGTCTTCAACGTCATGAAAAAAATTTTCGAAGTTGAATCTCTCAGAACTATACACTCAATGCACTTGCTCTGCCCTAGGGTTCATGGAGATTTTGATACTTCGAAAAAGATTTAGATAAGAAGCTTCTAGAGGGAGTAACCAAGATAAAATTCATAAAAGACACTTAAGCAGTATCAATAAAATGTTTCAGTTGAGTTTAAACTGAGATGAAGAAAAGCAATTTTGATATTAGTGCAGCTGTCAGAAAAGCGATCTCTAAAGGCCGCGGTAACAGTTTCCACGAGTCTATGGAAACCACAAAAGAAGCAACATCCAATGTTAACGTGACAAGGGATAATGATGAAAATTACATTGATAAGAATTTGAATGCAATTTTCGAAAAAGCTCAGCAAAAAAAGCACATAGTAGTAAGAGATTTACGGCATCAAATGCAAAAAGAGAGCTCAATAAAGTCGATACAAGGTTTGCACAGCAAGCACCAAAGTGCTCATAATTTCAAAGAGGAATTAGCAGAACATCACATTGCAAACGCGAAATCAAGAACTCCTGGTCATTTTTTCGAAAGTGACAAAGAAAATATGACCTCAGAGAGTTGTCTTTATCATCATATCCATGACGATGAAAACAGTTATCATTCACCTTTCTTTCAGAGAAATTCTTCCAAAGCAGCGTTTACAGACTGCAGCAACATTCTCGGGCCACAGAATAACCTACCTGCACCAGCGTTTCCTCACAGACGTAATAATTCACAGGGGAAACCGTCGTCTGTTCAATTCAGAGACAGTCAAAAGCAAATAAATGAAACTAACTTCTTCCTACCAAAGCAATCTCCATCAAAGCAACCAATAAAACGAAAAAAGGCTAACTTTGATAGTGTGGACCCTCAAAAACTAATAATTTTTGCTGCTATTCTACATAAAAGTTATCTTCGATCATTGAGAGCAGATTTTAAGCGTTGGCGCGAGAATGCAATGGAACAGAACCCGCAGAAAAAAGAAGAAGAAGTTGGAGGTGGCTTTGTTCACCAAGAGAGTGCTCGCAATCAATCAAAGTGTAACTGCACTGAGAATATGGTTAGATTGAAAAACTTTTTCACAAACCTGAGAAATTTTCATGATACAGTCGAAGTGTTTCGGCGACTCTTTCAAAAATCAATGAGGGTTGGGTTCGACCAGTTGAAAAGCAACGTTTCTGCTCATAAACTTCGAGTAAGAGATAATAATATTATCAACTTTCTGATTTTCGTTTTAAATTTAGGATATTTATCATAGGTCTATTGCTTTAGATTCAGTTTTGAAGATTGCTAAGAGAACACAAGAAAGAGCGATAACACGAGCTTTTACTAAATGGAAGACAATGACGGCACTTTTCGTTGGAGAGAATTTAAATTCTCAATATATTAAAACATTGCAAGACATGTTCCAATCTGAGAAGGAGCAACTGATTAAAACAGCACAAGATATAAAACATGATCAAATTAGACTGGAGCAAGAAAATGCTTTGCTTCGAGCTCAGCTGCAAAAACAACCTGAGCATCGATTCAATTATTCCAAAAATCAGCAGAAAAAAAATATCTCTCAGAAAAGAATTGAAGAGTATGATCCTTCGGAAGTCCAGAGTGACTGTGAAGAAAATAAAACTAGTAGTCCTAACATGTCGATGGGTGCTGATGAAATACTGAAAAGGCAGAAAAACCTGGAATTATACAATCAACTGAGAGCTCTATTTGAACAAAATTATAAAGGATTCAAAGGAGCGACAGGGGAAATATCAGCCCAGGAAGAATCGAAAAGAACTCAGCCAACCCATAATGCAGGACACCAAAATAACAGCTCCATAGGATCTAGAAGCAGAAAGATCTATGCCCTTGACGAGGAAGAATTACCTCCCAACAAAATAATTCATCCATTAGAATTGAATGAACCTTCCCTACACCATGAGAAAGCTAATCAAGGTAGCAAAGAATGCGACGAAATTCAAGAGATACTGAGACAGCGATACAAACACTCAGACTTCAATGACGGAAAGGATGCCCATATTTTCAAAGTGCTAAAACATACGCTGCCAATAATTTTTGAAAGCAGTGCGTCACGTATTTTGATCAACATCCCAAATATTTCTCCAGATCGACGTGAAACCATCAAGCATGAAATTAAAAACATACTGCTCGACGTTATCTTAAATTTACTTGACAAAATTCTGCTTATTCGCAACAGAATGCAGTGATATTTGTAACACATCTCTATCTATTTTATTTTTGTGAAAATAACGAAGCAGATGTATTAAGCTATCTACAGATTGTTCCTTTTGAGTATCTGCTATCTTTTTTCACTCCAGTAACTTTCTTCATTAGACGCTATATATCTATCAACCAGTATTCTGACTGTTCTCATTTTTAACAGAGAATTCTTTCCTTTGTGAATTTAAAAAATCAGTAATTATCATTTAAAAAGTCTCAAATCGCTATGAACATAAAAAACTGCTGCTTCCCTCTTTTCTTCCTGACTCTACTTCAACTACTTGGATCAATCAAAGTGGTATATCCTTCTTTCTTTATAACAGTTCATGATTCAATTCGATCGAAGTTAGGTGTACAGTATCCAATCGATATAAAAGAATTATCTTACGACATCGAAAGATCAACGGCGTTTACAGCTAGCCCAAATCTAGGAGAGGATGCTCCGTTCCAATGGACTATTTCGTTCCAGAAAGGTGTACCAGCATTTTGTGTAGCTGCTCCATCTTCAGTGGTCACTGAAGATCTGGATTCTTTTTATTATGCGGAAGACCCTTCTGTTTTGCAGAGTTTGCTTCCCGGTGCCGCCGTACTATACCCGAAAGGCACAAACGACACTGCGATTTTTTATATGGTTGATAAAATGCACATGGATTTGTGGGTTTTGAATGCTACTCTTAATCATTCAATATCAACCTTGCCCCCAGAACTTGTACAAGAAACTAAAATCGAATTTACATTGAACAAAATATCGATGCACTCATATGGAAGTTTTAACACTACGCAACCAATGAGCTATCATATTTTACTTGTGGATGATATGACTCTTCTCATTATGATTAATGGAAATATAGTAACATTTAATTTAGTCAATCCAATGTCTCCGACATTTGGGACTTTCTCCTCACTACAAAACCCCGTGCACACAGGAGCAGTTGCTTACAACTCTTTGCTTTATGTCAGCGCGAGTACTCAAGGAATTGATGTCTACGATTTATCAGGCTATTCTGCTTCGATTAATTGCCTGTATAGTTTGGATTCAGGAAAATTTGGCACAGGTAGTTTGAACTTAGCAGCATTGGATATTGATCAGAAAAGCAGCATCCTTTATGTGGCAGATTACAATCATGGCATTTATTTTATTAGTCTTCAAAATGCCAATAGAAACAATCTGCATTCTTTGGGGGTGAGCCCGCTAAACACAGCAGAAAATTTACAAGGAGCTTTTCAACTAGCCTTTGGCGGTTCCTCCTTGTTTGTGGGAAGGCATTCAACAGATGGTGAATATTTACTGGTACAGCTTTCAAAACTTTCTGCTAACTCGACGCTCTGGTCAACTCTCAGAATTATTGAAACGCTCCCTACGAGTTCGTACCTCAAGCTCGGTTCAGAATACGTATTCTTGAGTTCCGCAAATTTATTTACTACGATAAGACACTCAGTACCGTCAATGTACGTAGAGGACGAGAGACCTTTTTCTTCCCAAAGCTTTGAAGTCAACTTAGTTTTTGCTCACCCTTTTACCCTCAATCAAAAACGTTATGTCCTTGCGGTTAGCAAATCTCAGTTTGAAATCTTCAGCATCTATAACTCCATTCCCTCACTTTCATGCTTTGCTGGAAATCGTATCGGGAACGGAGAATACGTAACTAATAACACTGTCGTTTCGAGCAGTTGCCAGAAAAAAGTGGATGTCGGAGACACATCGCCTTTCTCAGTCTGTTATCAAAGCTTCTTAATCAAATTTAATGTTTATGAACCATTCTTCGAATCACCCAAAAAAGCTTTGATTGTTGGACTTACAGTTGGATTGACTGTGGCAGTAGTCTTTTTATTCTGCTGTATCTATTACTTCAGAAAAACCAAGAACTATGAGAAGCTTCGATCGGAAATTGAACCTATGAATGAAAGGAACCCTCGTTCTGATGATAAACAATATTCTAAGAAGCTGAGCTCCAACGAGTTAGGCACGCAAGATATCAATCTCGAGTTAGGTTCACGATAAACCCTTCTGGGAGTTGGAGCAAGCAGTCACAAGCAGGACTTACAAGGACTCTAAAAATATTTTAATCGAAAGAAAAGATAAATTTGTTTCTCTTGAGGCAGGTTCTCAATTCCAACCTATTTGTGGTAGTATTCAATTTTGATTTGATTGTTAGATATGAACTCCGTTTACATTACACAAAAGCCACTGCTGATTCTATACAAGTAGACTCAATTAAAATGTATAGAGAAAAAAAAAATATATATATATCTGCTGGTTCTTGAGGAGCAAAATAACTGCAGTTCTGAGTAGGGATTAGTAAGAAATATAATTTTCAAAGAAAGTCTGAATTGAGTTATTCTTTCTATCAATGAAACTCCCCAGTTTCAACTAATTTTTGTTGAATAATAAGAATTATACAAGGCCATATATTATTGGAATTGTGAACTGGCAAAGATTTAAAGAGTGGAAGTTAATAAGGATATAAATTGCACGAGCGTTGGCTCACTGTAGTTCCAAATTACTTGAAGCGGAAAATTCGCACAACATATCAATCTCTTAGATTTGGGGAATTTTACCAACCATATGTCCCAACTCCACCTTTAAAAGGTCCGGTGATATTAGAAGTGATCCACCCTCCATAAAAATCTCCTTCTTGAGATTGGACAACTTCTTCGTCCACGAGGCATTTATCCATAAAAGAGGGATAGAAACTAATATAATCTTTAATTTCTAGAAATTCTTTGTTCGGATCTGGATAATACCAAGCCTTGTTTTCTAAGATCTTTTCTTTAACCTGAATAGTGTAATAGGATGCAGCTCCTTTCCACTCGCAAAATGTATTTTTTGAAGTCTTTTTAAAATATTTCAACTGAACGTCTTTAGGTGGGAAGTAGTAGGTCGGAGGATGACTGGTCTCAAGGACGCGATATCCTTCTGTTGTATCTGCTATCATTTCTCCTTCAGCAAACACTCGCAGACGCTTTGATACTTTCTCAAGCTTTGGAGGTCTCGGATAATCCCAAACACATTCTTTTCCAGGTATTCGATCTGGAGTTATTTTTTCAGAACTCACCATTTTCAGAACAAGGTTTTTATTATTATTCTATCTCAAGAAATTTCCTTTCAAAATCATTGTGCGAATGAAATTAACTACGACTGAGTAAGATAATCTTTTACTCAATTTGAATAACAACTGCGGTTTCTCGAAGTCTATGAAAGAGCCTAAACTCGAATTATAAAGATCGCCCGGCGTATAAAACCATTTGAATCTGGTTTCTCTCTCTCTCGCTTGATTTCTTTACTACATGCTGAGAGTTGTCAAAACAAATAAAATAAACTAGGTGTCATTTGTCGAATTATGAATAGATGATTGATGACTCAAAGGTGTGAATAAAAGCTAGCTTCCGAATGCTCACAATTGGAGGAGAAGAAGTGGTTTCATCTGAGAAACACATAAATTTGAAACACATAAATCCTTGTATTTTCAAAAATTCTACTAATTATTTCAATCTAAAAGAAAAATTGAAGTCCGAATTTATAAAAATATAATTTTTCCAAATTAAAACTTTATAATGTGAGTCAAGAGGATTGAGAGGGGTTTGCTTCAAATATAAAAAAGAGTATTGATTTCTTCTGTATATTAGATTGGTAAAGAGTTATTGACATAATTATGCTTTGGAATGGTTATGGTACTCTGGATGAACAATTTAAACCAGCAATTGCAAACTTCATACAAAATATAGGGTATATTGCTGTTACTGATTTGAGAATCATTGTGTACATGAGTAGCGGATATGTTAAATGTGATACACACCTTATGCTTGGAATTTAGCAACCTTAATTACCATGCTTAGTAGCACCTTATAAATTAAAAAACTCCATGTTATATTGAATTGCTGATAAGTATGTTTTGAGCATACTTATAAGAATTAAAGATAGTTATGTTGTGTATCTGATCTCATTGATCTTCATTACTAAATAACGAAAGAGTGATTTCATTAATACAAAGTATTTCACTTCGGAGGAGTACTTATTTAGCTTGGAATGAGCTATGCTTTGACTTAGTAAATTAATTAATTGAGAATTTATAATATTACTGAGTATTGTAAATTAGAATTCATTGCTGATTTCTGGAGAAGGAGAGGGGGAAAAAAAGCATAAGAGCATTCAAAGGATAGTATCCTTCAATCCATATCTTCAAAAATATCCATTTTCTGAGATCCGATTTCATGCTTTTTTTGCTCTATTCCAGATTTTTCATATTCATCTGTGAAAAAGGTGAACAGTAAATAATTTTTTGCGAGAAAATAAGCAGCCGACGGTCTATTTTCGTTTCATGAGAGTTTGGAAAGGACGAAACTGTTTTACCAATATCGAAAAGATATTTTTCAGGAATTAGGTTTGAGGAATTATGTCAACGCTCTTAGCATAGAGGAAAATCTCTGAAGTCAGACCCCATTGAGAAGAACGAATGTGATACTTATCTTCACAGAAAAGAGACTGTGACCTATTTCATGATGGATCACAGATTCATCAGTGATGTCATTGTAAGAGAGAAATGAGTATTTGTCTAAGAAATATTATATGGTCTCGTTGGAATCTTTAATACTCAGAATCAAATATATCACTATATTCAGGGCAGACCAAATCGAGTTATTCTACTCATTTTAATCAAGTCTTAAAAAATTGCAGTTAAGTCTCAATCTCTTTGGAAAGTTTTTCATGTATGGCATTCTATACGAAATGATTTCATACAATTTTTCAGAGTTTGAGGCTACAACTCACTTGTAGAATGGCTTGGTGTGTTCTCAGGTAAGAAGAAGATCTCTTCTTTAAGTTTTTAGAAAAATATTGACAGTCAAGACTTATAAATCTATTGGAGATAGTGAAGCGCTTTTTATAACAGGATTATCGAATTTTATCAAGTTCAGGCGCAATCTTTAACTGCTGAGTAAAAGAATTAAAAAAAGAGAAAATGCAATTGGAGCCTGTGTTCACCATTCTGATGCTTTGCTGCTTCTTCAGAGCAGGTAAATGAATAAATCAAATTTTGACTTACATAGAATAGAATCTGTATCTGTGATAACAGATCTCACAGATATCACATCGATTAATGATGCATTCTCGGGAGGATCTCCAACCTGGACTTTTCTTGCTGGAACTGGAAATTTGCTATCGACTTGCGCTTCGAACGATTGGCTCGGAGGACCAGGAGAGCTTACAACATCTACAATTTATAGAGAGTATTCGGGATTAGATTCTCATTATGCTCTGAATATACAATACTCGATCTATTTTGGTGACAATTGGAATGGGCAAGGTTACATTTTTCAAGTCGACACTTCTACGGTCACTTTCACAACAATTACTGGTGCAGCTGCAACTTCTGACTGCGGTGATCCTGGCGTCACAGATTATGGAGTTTGGACTGAAAGCAAGACCGTTACTCATTCTCTTCCAACTGCAAAACTTACGTTTCAAGTACAAGACAATGGAGTTGCTCAACCATTTTGGTGGGCTGTGAGGGCCATTACAGTTACTGTCGTAAATACCTGTTTTACAGGTTGTGCGACTTGCAATGGTCCCGATGCAACAAACTGCTTGTCTTGTGTGACAACTTATTTTTTGGATTCATCAACATCGTCATGTGTACAAGCATGTCCCGCAGGTATGTATGGTGACCCTGGCACTAATACATGTGCAAGTAAACTACTACTACATGAATTGAAAAGGAATTAAATTGAAATGAATTATTTAGGTTGTACAAGTCCATGCGCGGAATGTTCTGGTTCGGCTAGCTCTTGCACAGTTTGTATTCCCACTTACTACCTCGACACCCTTACCTCAAGTTGTGGTACCATCTGCCCTCTAGGATATTACGGAAATGATGCAGATTGGACCTGTTATGGTAAATATATTTCGAAAGTAAATTTTCCTCATTCGTTCCTAGCATGCACAAGTCCTTGTGCTACTTGTTCTGGTGGACCCACAAATTGTATCACCTGTATAGCGAATTACTATATCCCAATAGGTGACAGTGGATGCAACGATTGTCTGGGACCTGGTTATTCATTGATTGGAGTCACGTGCTATAAATGCGATTCATCATGCCTAACCTGCGATAATATTTTGCCGACTAGCTGTACTTCTTGCACCCCTCCTTTGCACCTCTATATGGCAAATCAGACTTGCATGGATTGTGATACAAATCTTGGAGTCTATTATTCAGGAGTTTCTAATCAGTGCCTAGACTGTTCCCTCACTTGTGCTGACTGCTCAGGTGATCCAACAAATTGCATTCTTTGTAACCTAGGGACATATTTGCTATCTACTGGTCCTTCAACCAGCACTTGTGACCTTTGCACGATGGACTATTATTATATAAGTGGATCTGACTGCTTACCATGTTCTCCAAATTGTAAAAAATGCTCTGGGACAGCGACCACATGCACAGCCTGCGAGCCCGGGTTGTTTCTCTATGCTGGAAATCAGACTTGTACTCTTTGCAACGAGGATGGCTTCTTTCAGAGCGGATCGGATTGTCTTGGATGCCACTCATCTTGCAAGACGTGTTACGGACCACTTGAAGGAAATTGTATTACATGCAATCCCGTCAACCCCACCTCCCCATATTTCCTGGCAAGCAATACAAGTTGTATCCCTTGTCAAGGTGACAAATTTTACTTACAAAGTGACAACATTAATTGCGATCATTGTCATACTAGCTGCCTTGCGTGTAATGGTCCATTACCAACCCAGTGTCTCAGTTGTAATATTGGATATTTCCTGAATGTAACTGATAACACATGTACACTTTGCAATACGGATGGATATTATAAAGATAGCTCGACAAGTACTTGCCGAAAATGCGATCTGTCTTGTAGAACCTGTAATGGGAGTTCATTTGCCGACTGTACAAGTTGCTATACAGGCAATTATCTTAAAGATAATTCAACCTGTACTGATTGCGTAATCTACGGCTATTTTATCCAGGACAATTTCTATTGCAGTAAGTGTGCCTCAACCTGTGTAACCTGCTATGGCACACAACCTAACAACTGTCTGAGTTGTACCAACGGATTGTATTTAATTCAAGGTCTCAACACTTGTGGCGCCTGTAATTTGCAAGGATATTATGCTCAATATCCAAATTGTTTGAAATGTAGTCCAGTATGCCAAAACTGCAGTGGACCAAGTGAAATGTATTGCACTTCCTGCAATCAGGCAACCGATCTTTATTTGTTATCTACAGGCTCTGGAACTACTTGCTCCTCCTGCAAAATGGATTATTATTATCGAAACGGAGGAAGCTGCTCTCCTTGTCATACAACCTGTCAGTCGTGTCGAGGAGAAACGAATCAGGATTGTATTAAGTGCAAATACGGATATTACTATAACCCATTTACACTCTATTGTGAGACCAACTGCGCATCACCTTACGTACTGAATTCTCAAACACTACTCTGTGAAATCACTGCCCCATTTATTGTCGATTATTTAACGGCATTTAACTCTTCCTTTCTTCGCAACTCAGCCCTAATAAGCGGAGGAAATAATGCGGTTCTTCTTGCCAATGTTACAAGTCAACTCACAAGTTTCGTTGACCAAATGGTTTCTGATGGATTTTCTGGATGCCCTAGATGTTCTGGGTCTGGAACTTGCACGTATAAGGAATTATATCTCAGCTCCAAATGTGACTGTGATGAGGGTTGGCAAGGAGATTACTGTAGTATTGAGTCGAATGAGGCTTCCAAAATTGAAAAAATGCAGACTCAATTGCTGAACTACATAGAAAATCGCGTTTTGAGCCTAAAGGTCAATTCTGTTGGGACGCGAGAATACCTTGAGGCCATGCTTAATATTGTTTCTGGGAAATATGTGGCTCTCAACGTCTCGAATAAAGCTGTAACTATCATAAACTCAATCATCACTCGTGATTACAGTACGATTCACCCAACTGATGTCTTTGATCCCTCATTAATGCAATTGGCTCTCCAAGTGCTCGATAGTTCCTTACAGAATATTTATAATCAGGACTGTGGACTCACATCGAATGGGTCAGGCCTTTCCTACAACAACTCTATTAGCTGTATAGAGCAGCTGGGACTCTTCCAGCTCTGGGGAAAGAACCCTTCTTCAACGCAATATACTCTTAACTCATCAGTTCTGCAACTTGGATCAAAGCGAATTACTGGAGGAGTAACAGATGGAACATTCGTTTTCAAAGGAACGCCCCCTCCGCAAGTTATTCTGGAACACTCCAATGCACAAAGTATAGGTTCAACTCAAGTAGATCTGCATGTAGCATATGCAACAAAAGATCTCTACGACTGCCCTTATAATCAGAGCAAAAAAGGAATTCCCCCTCCAGTATCAGTTTGGATCAATAATGCTGGTACCTCTACGAAATCTAATTTCGCAGACGACTTCTCAGCTTCACTCATCTACCCTCTGAATGGGATTACCGGAAGCAATATCACAGCCTGCCAAACAGGATGCACCGTGAGTACGTATGCTGATCCAACCGGAATTAAGATGCTTGAATGCGATTGTCCTTCAATCTCTTCTCTAAAAAATGTTCCCACTCCTGGAGATATATTCTCAGAATCGAACCTCTCGAAGCTTTTGCAATTTTCAGCATTACAAAATTACGACTATTTACACTCAGCTGCGTTTTGGTTGCTATGGGTACTTCTGGTTTGGTATTTAACTTCCGTGCTGATTATCAAATTCAATGTCATTTCTCCTCTGAAATATCAAATTCCAAGAGTTATGAGAGAATTTTTATCGCTGAAAAAGCTAAACATACAGCAATCTGTTGCAAGAACAATGCTAAAAGCGTTCTGCGTAAGGAAACATTCATTCGTAGGTTCTTACTTAATTTTTTATAGTACGGCCATGCGTTTGTATCCATTTACTTTTACGAAGACAGGATGTTCCCTCGAATCAGGAGACTGACGTTGATGTATTGTCGATTTCTCATCTTGGGTGCGTTTTCGTCCATCTTCAACAAGTCCAAAATCGTAATTCTTTTCCTCTCTAAGAGCCCCTTATCTGACCTCTTTATAGAATGGATTCTTATCGACGCTCATCATGATTATGCTCCCTTTTGTCACAGTCCTTCCAATAAATACAATACTCAGGAAGTTAATTATGAGGAGAAAGTAATATTTTCGAAAGCCTTTCAACTCTCATATTTTCTCAACGTAAAGAGTAGTAAAATTGCCTCGAAATTTAGCAGAACAAGTCATAGCAAGACGTCCAGAAGCTACTGAAGAGGCCGTTAGAGAAGAAGTGATCCAAATTCGAAGACGACATGCGCGAAAAGCTTTTATTAAAGAATGGACCTACAATATGTTTGGATATTTCGTCACTTTCATTATTATGTGCGCTAGTATATACACAATATTGGTTGTAGCAGCAAATAGTGACTCTGAAGACTCGAAGAACTGGGCTGTAAGCTTGATTATTACAGTCTTTCAGGATATGGGAACCAGTCAGATGCTCAAAGTCGCTCTTACTGGTTTCGTCTTGAAGTTGCTTTTGAAACTCCCAAAAAATGGACGGAAGTACAAGCTACTTAAAAAATTATTAGACAAATTGACAGTCAGAGCCATTGTAGTCGCATCCCTCAACCGGATTAAGATTAACGATGGAATGTTTGCTATGTTGCAGACCATGAAAGATGGAGGCTTACCAGGCAACAAACAACCCGAAACTGTTCCTCCACTAGATTTGAAAGCAAGACCTCAACCCCAAAAGCCCGAACAACTCCAGCAACAACAGCCAGAAGCTAGTAATGGACTTGGGGACGAATCACCTGTTGACAGAGCATTGCTTGACGCAAGAATTCAACTCGAAAGAGAAAGACGTGAGCAGATTCGAGAAGGTCTAAAGCTTAGAAAAGTTGTGAATGTGAGATACAAAGCAGGTCAAGAAGATGTAGAAGCCAGAAAATCAACAATATTTATACAAGAACCTCAAATACCAATCTCATAATCTAGCATTAAATTGCTGATTATAAAACAGTATCAGTATGTAGAGTATTTTTCTTTAACGAATACTAAAACAAATGCGTATAAAATGAGGTCTAATTGACCCATCGAATGTGCACTGGTTGTTAAGGAAAGTGAACTTATGTTGACTCTCCACATTCGTATTCTTTGTTATTTTATCATGAAAAAGAATATTGCTACAGTTTTAATCAAGAAATTTAGAATATTTATTTCGAAGTACTTTTCCTCAAATATTTGACCTTAAATTTTAAGTGCTCACGAACGCGACTTAATGAATCTAGTATTATTCTAACATAACCCCCTTTCCTTCTTGTTCTGATAACAACAAAATAACCAAAAAAAACGAATCCCTAATCATGTAACAAATAATACAGTAAATTCAAAGCTTAAACTTGAAAATTAGTCAATAGGGATAATTAATTCAGGGGCATTGTCCTCCGAGCTTGATTTATTTGCTTGATCTGTTAGCTTCAGATCAGGACGTTTAATATTCAAGAGTTCTTGACGAGTATTTGATTGGATCAAACTGTGCTTTTCAATAGGAAGCGGCTTCATTGGTTTTGATTTCCCAAGCAAACCAGAAACACCACTGAATGAGCTGGAGCATAGATCATGAATTAGTCTTCTAATCTGCTTCAATTTGGTAGGTGATTGTTTCTCCCGTAATGTGCTAAAACCCGTAACTGTGTCTTTCTGTGATCCTCTTACTTGAAGCTCAATTGCTTGAGAGAAGTTATCAGATCCAGAACTCTTTGGACTAGTCGGCAATGGTCTGATCATATCAGTCGAAACTGGTTCAAGAATAGGGTCCGACATAGGTTGGCAGCCCAAGACGAAAATTCCCACTTGCTTATCTTTGTGCATTAGAGAAATCCAGGCTCCCGATTGAGTTTGATGGAGAGTACTTGTGGTGACAGAGCCTTTTCCAAGAAGTACATTATCTACTCGACCTTTCGACTCGAAAACTTCGACTCTAATGGTTTGACTGATGCCTGTGAGATCAACTTGAAATTGCTGATCCCAATGTGGATATTTTCCAGCACCCTCAAGTATTCTGGTGTTCGCTTTGCTACTTCCGATCCAGAGTACGCAGTATAAATCTCGTTTAGTACTGAAATCGTAGTAATTTGTAAATTCTATCCTGCTGGCTCTTACAAGGAAGCTCTTGACCATGGTTCAATTGAGAAAGGAATTCGCCTGGGTTGTAATATGGGGAGGTGCTCCTGAGGAAATTTTCTTTTAATTAAAGTCTTTATCGATTGAAGCGACCAGAGCAATTTTCTAACTCAGATATTTGCATAGACGTTCAAAAAACGGTTATACTAACCAAACCTCGATCTAATTCTATTTGAATTTAATTTCCAAGTCAATAATTATCCACCATGTATCCGTGTCACGCCTCCTATCACTGACTCTGTTTGATCATTTTGGCCGAAGTCGGGGCAGACTATTGTTCGCAGAAGGAACTTACGAGAATTCTCCTGAAAAAATTGCAAGTACAGAATCCAATAATCCCTTAATGTTGATATTCAAAGACCCATTTGTACAAATCCATTGATTTTCCAGTTTTATAGAGTTATCAACTGAAAATTGCGAAGAGTAAGCACATTAACTTCATTATTATTTTTTTTTCTTTGAAAACTTAACTTTGTTGAGACATTCAGCTTTTCGCCAGATAACGAATTTGAGATTGCTCGCCATTAATTAGAAATAAATTCCTCTTTTTTAGTTGTTTTGATACCTGCCAATAACTATTTCCATTCATCTTATATGAGTGAAAAGGTGATGTATACATATATCGAAGGAAGCTATCTTTATTATTCTGAGAAATGAACAGCAAACTCCAATCCTTAAGGTTTTTCAAGGACATTCTGAGCTGCTATTCACTTTCAAGTCAATATAATTGAGTTATTTCATGTTAAGCTGTTTCGCACTATCCGTTTTCTTTACCTTCCGGAAATGTTTGGCGGTTGATTTATCAAACAGTTTTATGAATTTAATTGGCTGCTTTTAAGAGCTGAATCATTATGATTTAACCCAGATTTAACCCAATTATCCCAAGCTCCTTGCTACGCAAGCATTACGAAAAGGGAGTCAAAATAAAACTGGGCATTTGAGCAAGATTACATTCAACTGAAATAACTGAACTGAGATAAGAGAACAAGATTTTTCGATCGATTATTAATAAGAAATACAATAATAGAGCTTACGCAGAGTGAGAACATATATATCCGTCTTGCAGTGAGCTAGATAATCTTACTCACTGGATAGATAATTCCACTTCATCAATTTTAGAGTAATAACTTGTCTTAATATTTTGAATATTTATATAATGTTATACAATTCTGAAAAATTGTCAAGATCGATTTCAATAGAATTAAAACACTACTCTTTCTTAAAAAAGTGTGCAAGGGTAAATGGAATACAAATTATCTTTTGGGTTCTTGGTCGCTTTCTTCTTCTTTTTCTTTTTCTTGTAATGATTCATTATTTTCACTCACATTAGTTTTGCTCTCTTTTTTTCCACTTTTCAGGTTTCCTCCACCCCAGATATTTTTCAAGTCACTCTTTTTAGTAAATTTATTTCCAGAGCTATTCTTTAACATCTCCTGCACAATGGTAGTCTGATGCTCTAAATCTGCATTTGGAACCACATTTTTTGCAGAAGGCCGAATAAATTTCTCCACACAGATTGCAACTTGCTCACAAAACAGTCGAATAATTTCAACTTCAAATATGTCCACTCTTCCTCTCGTTGGGCTCCCTACACCTTTTATATTAAGTGATTGAAGCGCTCCAACGATTTTATTTGTAACTGGACTCCTGATAGGCATACATAAGATTGGGAGGCTTGTCTCTAAGTCCGCTACTGGATTGTACGAAGAGTCACCATTCGGATTTGAGACGTCGAGAGGTTCGCCAGTGCTAATTACTTTGCCAACAATACCGCAATTGAGTTCAAAATATTCAAACTCGCCATCTTCTAAAACTCGAAACATTTTATTTTTTGTCTCATCATAGAGGAGTATCGTTGCTTTATCTGCAGACATAATCTCTTTGAGACCTGCGGTGGCTCTTTCGATCATTTGTGTAAGATCGTTCGTTTCGTACATTCTGTTGCCAATTCTAATCAGCCGCAAGAGCCTATGGTGACTGACAATTGTCTTATCGTACTGCATTGAATTTTTTAATATGGCGCCTGCTTGGTTAGCAAGAAGATGCATAATTCCTTCATCATCGGAAGTAAATAGCCCATCCAATTTATTTATGCCTTGACAGACGCCTAATAAATAAGACCTGTCACATATTCATTCAATTGATACAGAGGAATGATATATAAATATATGAGAAACAACTTTACACGATTGAGAGAAAGAGAAGAATGCATGTTATTAATTGTTACCAATCACATTGCCTGTGAATTCTTTGATGGGAACACACAGGATCGTTTTCGTGCGATAATGCGTCTTCTGATCGACCTCTTTATTAAATCTGTGGTCAAGATAGGCCTCATCGATTCGAACAGCCTTTCCTGTTGTTGCAACATATCCAACAACTCCTTTATCCATTGGGATTCTGATTGTGGAGCTCGATCCTTTTGCAACTCTGGACCATAATTCTGAATTTATTTCATCAACAATAAATACAGTTGCCTAAAGTGAGGAAAAAAAAATTATGTGAGCTTTGCTTTTTCGCGTTTTATCAAGGTACTCTATCGCAGTGTAATATTTCGCATATTTCCGCAACAATCTTTTCTAATGCATCATTGAGGACGAGAGACATTGAGATTGCATGAGTGGCTTTAACAAGTTTCTTTATCGACATCGTAACTTTAAATACGTTTTTAAAGTCACTCAGAAGGGATTTTATGGTTTCCACAAAGTCAACGAGATCTCGCTTTTGCATTTCATTCAATCTATCAACCATGACTTCTTCATCTTCCATAAGCTCTTCAACACTCTTGATTCGCGAATCATTGAACAGTTTGTTTACATCTTCATCAGCTAGTTGACCGGAAGTTTTATTAATCGCGAGCGAATTTGGGAGGAGATGCTAATACTCATATCAAGAATTGATTGTTTGCCACTGTGACCTACAAACAGACTCGTTCCATCTTTCAGTCCTTGTGATGCTGTAACTGTAGGTATCCGAAATGTCGTTAGACTCTCAGCGGAGTTCATAATTTTTGTTTTTAGTGATGCATTTGTGATTGATTTCTTGTTTATAACTGGCAACATTTGAGTTTGAGTCTGAGATGCACTTTTCACGATCGAATTCTGCAAGGGCTTCTCTTCGTTCTGCTCTTTCAAATCTGACAAAAATAGAGAGAGACACACGCTATTACTGACAAAAATCAAATTATTCACATCATACCTGGAGAGGTTCCGAGCCGTCGCTTTGATTTTAGGTCTTGACGTAGTCTCTCAATCATCGACTTCAAAATTTTGATCTCGTCTTTCAATTTGCAATTGTCTTCAAAATAGGTTTTAATCAGTTCTTCTCTTTTTTTGAGTCCTGTTTCAAGGTAGTTGTTCATATACTCAAGGCGCTCGATTTCATAATCCTTGAGACGAATGATTGCTTCGAGTTCTATTATCCGATCTTGTGGCTTAACAACAGCTGCGATTGTTCTTTCGAAAGTGGTCTGTTGAATACTCTTAAAACTAATTTGAGCAAAGGATGAACGGTCAGATGAGGTGAGATTCTACCTGACAGTGCTGTTTCGGCCAAGAGCTCGCGAAGTAGATGAAGATCTTCTGAATTTAGGTTTCTCTCTGGGACTATTTTCGGTATGACTCATTTTTCAGATGGTGGCAGATAAATTGATAAATAATAAATTTTCCGCTGATGGTTAAAGTTCTATGCTAATTCAAATAAGATCAGCATACTTTCGAGTTAAGCTGACAAATTGAATACTGTTGAAGGGAGTATGGAAATCTTTGGCCTTTTCACATCTTCGAGATCCATTCGAGTTGAGGAAAGCTGTTAACGGATTTGCTGATGTACTTGGAATGAGTCCGTTACATTTTGCTTATAAATTTTATTAGCATTGCCGATGTCAAAGCCTTTGAACACAAGGAGGTTTAATGATATTGCTGTTGCGCTGGCGACCTTGGGTATCTCTCTGTGATTACTACTTTACAGCTTTAAAAATTTGAAATGAAACTTTCCCCACAGAAAATTTGTTCGTTAAAGAAATGAAGTATTCCATCTAATTTGATATGTTCAAAAGATTTAAGGATGCTCTTCAAATGGCAGTTTTCCTCAATTATTGGACTGATTATTGTATCTAAAGGATTTAAATTTCAGAAAATTTTCGATACCTTCCTTTTATTCAATGTGAGAGAGCCAACAAAAATTTGGATGTAGAGCTCATATTCTTTTCGTCGACTAGTGAACTAGACATAGGTATCATTAATTGAGACAAAGAGAAAGTCAAGCCATTTCCTCTTTAAGTACTAAAGGTTTCATTTTATGTTGAGAGAATGCGATTTCTAATCTTTGAAATTCTTTATAGGCTTTACAATTCTAACTGGATAGGGAGATGAATAGTTCTTAAAATAAATTCTTAAATTCTGTATTTTGATAGGGGTTCTTCAGTTTCATTGCAAATTTCTTTGTTTTTTACCACTTGCTGGAGAGAAGTTTTTCTAATAAAAGTTTGAATGGCTGCTCAATGTCCATGTTGCGTGCCTATATTAATATATAGATTAGACCCACTCTGAGAAGAATTAATTTGTACAGCTGAAACTTCGGAGAAGGCGAGTTTGTTTTTCTTTGCAAAGTCAGAACCGTCTGAAAATTCAACTTCTCGAGCACCTTTGAGATCAATTTTAGTGCCCACAACCACTCCTAAAGCAAGTCTCGATATATTTAACAGATATATACCATACCTGGAATCTCTTTCCCTCCATTTGCCTTTCTGATCTCATCATAGATTCCTTGAAGTGATTGGAAGCTGGTTTTGTTTGTTGTATCGTAGAAGAGCATCACAAAGTGAGTGTCCTTATACTAAACAGAATCAATGGAAGCCGGAGAGAGCCAGGTCATTACCACTTCACCAACAATACTCTTATAGAGAGGATGTCCAGCAGTATCAAAAAAGTAGAACTCGGCTTCTTTCTCAGAATTCTCAATTGGCATTAGCTTTGAAAGTATGTCAACTCCTTGAGTCTGTAGTAAAGTCGAGGGATGGTCATTTGGTGAATGAGGGTGGGTATACCATTGTATATTCTTTTGGATATGTGTTATTTACATATGTTTGAAGAAGTGTTGACTTGCCAGCAGTTGAATCTCCTGAAAATGAGGTGATTAGACTCTGCGAATAAAGAAGACTGGGATTTTACCAGCAACAATAACCTTGGCTTTGATTTTGTTCATTTGAGTTATGTCTGTATTGTAGTCAAGAAAATTTGAAAATTAGAAAATATTGGTTTCAAAATTTAGAAATATCAAAGCTACGAGAAATAAAGATGGCATGAAAGCCTGCCAGAGATTTTTCACCAAATCACAGTGGCTCTAAATTTAGCTGCAATTTGAAATCAAAATACGATATTTCACCTTTGAAAGAAGCAATGTTGAATGGCTCCCACGAAATCAAAATATTGTTAGACCCGAAAATTTTTTTATTCATCCAAACGATATGAAATTAACACTTAGGATTATCATCAACAAAAGAATTCCAGCAGTTTCAAACAAAATTTAATATCTCTTCTGAAACAAGTTCCCAAGCATACATTTTGCATTGCCAATAGAAAATGCGAGAAGAATTGTCAAATCATGAATAAATGCTTGTATTTCGAAAAAAAATCATAATATCGAAGATTACGCAACGCAATACACGATTCATCGATGAGTAGGTTTTCTGGTCCAGAATTAGCAAGAGTGGCGAGCGGTTTTTTCTATTTTTTTTCTATAGAAAGAATAAATTTGAAAGTTGGAAAATCTGTATGGTTTTCGATTCCTTCACAGTGCACTCTTTGAAAGAGAAAGCTGAACTAATATTTCATATTCTCTTTCCTAAAATCCTAATAGGTTAGTAGTAGCTCATCATGGAACAACGATTTAGAGAAAGTTCTAAATTTCGGTTCGTCAAGGAATCTTTGTCCTAAGAGCTTAGATTTAATTTTCCTTGCGAAGATATCTCCCAGGTATCTATTCTCTAAGGTATGATAAAATGAAACAGCATGAACGCTTTATTCAGCGGTTATTTATCGAGTGATGTACAGGTCGTAACCAAGTTATCTTCTTCTGCTTTTATTTTGAGAAATTGAACTAAGGTCCATGTAAATTGGCTGAAAATGGCTTTTCCTATCACAAATTAGACGAAAAATGCATGTTACTAATATCTTCAAATTAATAAGTTGTAGTCGTCTTAGCATTCCTTTATTCGCTATTTTGGAATAAGTGTCTAAGATGAAAATTATTAGCTTGTTTCCTTTGCTGATTCTCGCAGTTTGTTCACTCACAGTATGTGAAGCACGCCACCTGGAACAGACGCTCAACCTTAATCGCTACTCAAAAGAAGGATGGCACTATATCACCAGATTCGCCTGCTCAGTTGGATCTTGCGGTTTTCATATCAAGCTCCGATTGAAGCAGAGTGTACAGAATCTATATCCCGATAAGTCCAATATTGAGCTCCATCTGTTGGTTTTCAATACAGATCACACATGGCCTCAAGCCATGGATTATGAGAGAATAACCGATAGAGCGGGACTAGCAGCTCATAACAAAATATTGGAAGTTCCAGTCAATGGAAGCGAATCGCAGGAATACCATTGGATACTTACTCAAGGCTACAAGACACGAGTTTATTATTTTTTCCTGGCAGACACCGAGGATGTACTCAAGAACAAAACCTATCAAAAAAATCAAAAACTTGAAATTGACTTTATAATGAAGAACACCGATGGATCTCACACTAGCCAAGAAGAATATGGCATGCAATCATCCCACCTCATTATGGCTTTGGTATATGTAGTTTTCTTCATTTTGAACCTAAAGAGGGCTATAAGCTACTACAAGAAAGAGCAAGAAGTTGACTATCCTTTTGTTCTTTTGAATAGCGCCTGTGCGATCGAGTTTATAGCTCTTTCTTTCGAATGGATACACCTATTGGTGCAAGATAAATATGGGTCATCACCATTCATCATCAATTTTTTTAGTGGAAGCTTTTCTATTTTTTCACAGTTAATGGTGACTTGTGTTCTGGTATTTATTGCCTCAGGCTGGACAATTACTTACAATCATCTTGAAGATGTGGATCTTATCGTCTTGGTGGGAGCACTGACAGGATTTTTCCATCTACTATTCGTAATGTTTGGCCAGTTGCAAGAAGATAATCCCTTCAGCACGCATGATTACGAAAATTGGGCTGGCATCGTTCTGCTTGTATCCAAAATTTGTTTCTTTGGGATATTTGTATATCTCCTTAAGCAGACTCATAACAGCGCTGATCATAATGTGAAAAAGTTTATAGTTATCTTCGGATTGCTTGGTGCAGTTTATCTGCTTACATTGCCAATCACTGTATTTATCGTCTCAACCTTTGTCGAACTCCATGCGCGGCATAGAGCAATCGTCGTCAGTAATATGATCCTGCAGTCATTAACCCTACTGGTCCTCTCTGCACTTCTTACTTGGAAGAAGAGTCCATATTATTCTGTATCCTTTAAGGGAAGATCAGGCCTTCCAGATATAATTAGCAAAAGGAAATAAGACCAGCAATGGTTATGGAGCTTTCTGCGTGAAAGATTTCTTTATAGATAAGGGACTGTGTGAGGCAATCAAAAGCACTCTTTTGACCGAGTAACCGCCAGTTTAAGATACAAAGAGAGTATCAGAAAATAGATTTTACCTATATGCAATCTTTAATAACATGGAAGGATATTCTAACTGCTGATAACTTTTTTGAATCTTAAACTTGCATCGAGAGTTCTGTGCTTTTCATGTATTCTGATGGTTTGTGAATTCTAAATACAGCATAAAACCTCTTTGATTCCACATATATTTATGACCATCTGAGCAAAGAAGGAAATTGATTAGAATGAAATCCAATACCTTTATTCAGCGAAGGTTTATAAACCTTAACATTCTATAACTTAGCTAATCTTCCTCTAAATAAATAAAGTATCTTAGACTATTTTTCAAATTTGTCATGAATAACACCAACATGCTTATGAAAACGAGCCGTGTTTTAATCAATGAAGCCTGTGACTCCTTCGCTATTTTCAATTTAAGTTGAGAATGATATTTTTCCCCTCTTAAAATGCTCATATAATCAGTCTATTTGGCTGAGCTTCGATCTGAATGATTCGGTCTAAGTTTGAAAAAGTTTAAATTACAAATTTAACGCTATTTTATAAGAATTTCCGTTTTGTTTTTTTCTTCTTCTTCAAAATGGTCTAAACTTAACTCACAGCTTTTATCGTTAGACAACGGTAGAACTGAATACATATCATTAAATCTCTTCTCTGTTTAATGGTTTTCTACTTTTTTTCCTCTTAAACTCCCAAGGTCTTGAAATACAATTCAACTGATCAGAAGACGCCCCAGCTGAGATGAGAAAAGTGCTTTTCTCAAAAGGCGATGAAAGACATGCACATTTTCCAAGGCCTAGTGACGGTCAAAATCTATACTGAGAAATATGGTGACTTATACATGAAGTTGACTGAAATCCTTGAAGCGGATATGGAAGTATATGCAACTTTGAAGAAAGCTGCTGCTTTTCATGTCAGCGTTAAGTTACCTGGATTCGGTGTGGCTCTGTCAACTCCTTATTCCGGTAAAAGTTCCACCAAAAAAGTTCCTATCAAATAATATGTATTAACCGAATATCGATTAAGAAGTTAACCTTTGGTCACCGTGAATTCACAAGCTATATATCCATTATTTTGGACTCAACTCCAAATAGAAATCTTGAAAAAAGCTAAAACGCTCAAGTACATAGCCAAATTTTCATCAATACGAACTAAACTCTTGCCCAATAAATAACCCCTCTAGGAAATTCAGAAACAATAAGTATACTGTATTTGCTCATACTCCTCAGATCTTGAAGTATTTGTCAAGAATATTATTATATTCAAGCATTTCATCTGAGCACTCAAATCTCTTCCTATTTAAAAAGATGCTTCTTAGTTCAATGGATATTGAACGTTCGAGGAAGAATTGCTAAAAAACTAAAAAGTGTGAGCAATGAAATAGACGTAAGTAAGTAATTAAATGCTCAGTCTCTCAAATAACATGTGTTCTCAATGAAGAAATCTTTTAAGAACCTGCTTTAGCAAACTCGGTTCGTTCTCTCTTCTCCATAAATAAGAGCAGACTCCGCTTTGAAAAAGATTCCTCAAGTAAATCACCTCACTCATAATTGAGAACTTTTTTTTTGAAAAATGGAATATGCAGATGATTAATGCCAATAGTAAGTATTGTTGATATTGGTATGAACTACTTAGAAGTAGGCTTTATTGAGGAAAGTAGAATGCTAAAACCTTGAACGCATAGAACCCTAACTATCTCATAAAAGAAATTTCTCTGTGTCTGAGACCCTATGTGAGACATATAATATTTTAATTCGAATTTGTAACACAATCGTATTTATTAATTCGCTTCTGTATGTTACATATACGAAGTTAGTGCTCAAGAGATATCAAATCCTTGCTGAAATGATGTTTTTTCAGAAGAAAAAGGGATAGCTGGGAGCGTCTTTACTTTCAAGCTTAATCTTGGCCATTTTTGTCGTTCGTGATTAAAGCTATTATAATTCCCAGAGCGCTGATCGGAGTACTTCATTGTACCCTTAGTTCGGAACTACCTCAACTGATGTTGACTTTGGTAAAGTAGGAGTGAAGAAGAAGATTATAAATGTGTGAAAATTGGTTTTCTCGAAAGCATTGTCTTCAGAAAAGAATTTATATATCATTCGTTTACTGCGAGGTAAGCACTGACGCAACCTCACAAGCAAATCTCTTCGTCTTTATGCAAATAACGTGTTCTTTCCTCCAGGAAAATTAAGAATTTTCAAGATTGTTCATCAGAATTCTGAAAAAAATTGCTGAAAGTTTTCTCCGAATTATGACCGACTCACTATCGAGATTTTCTAATACAAGAATAGTAGTTCCATTTACATACAATAGTTGCTACTCTGTCATAATAGCAGCAGCATTCTCAATGGTAATGAGAGCTGAATTATTTAAAGAAATTGCTTGCAGAGACTGAATTCTAACAAAGATGAGCATGATTCCTGGTCAAAGAGTCTAAAAATGGACCATTAAGATTGAACTGGTCGACGTCAGGCTCAAGCATTGCGCCTGAATTTAGTTACGGTTTATTAAACTTCAGTTAAATTTAATTAACTCGCCTCAAGATCTAAATCTTTTTTGAATTCTGTTCGCACGGATTCTTAAGCGACCGCTTTCGAATTTTATAATAAATTGAAAAATTCGAACTTAAAAAGCAAGTATCAAATGAACAAGCTCGCTATCATTGTTATTTTGGGTTTGGCTGCCATCGCCAGCGCCCAAGTCGATGTTGAAATCACTGACTTGTCCTTGAAACCTCTCCCATTCAAGAACAGAACCAACTTCACCATCAAGCCATTCCCAGTCCCAAAGCCTCTCCCATTCAAGAACAGAACCAACATCACCGGCAAGCCAATCGCCAAGCCAGCTCTCCCAGTTTTCAAGCCAATCCACAAGAACAAGACCAACAAGACCGTCTTCCCAATCAAGCCAATCAGACCTTTCCCAGTCAACAGAACCAACAAGACCCTCCTCCCAATCAAGCCAGTCAAGCCAATCAACAGATCCAACCTCCTCGCTCACTTCAAGAACCACACCAAGAGCAAGATCAACACCACCAAGAGATTCGACAGAATCCTCCCAAAGAACGCCAGCACTACTGAAGCTGTTGAGATGTTCGTTCACCACGTCGTCAATAATAACAACAACAGAAACCTCACCCAAGTTTCCACCGTCCTCCAACTCGTCGGTGAACTCCTTTTGGTCGGTTCCCAATGCGAACAAGACCTCGGTGGTGCCTTCTACGTCGCCAGCGTTGTTGCTCAAGATGTTGAAGCTGGCTTCCAAGACTGGCAACAAGACGTCATTGCCTCCGTCTTCACCGGACTCTTGGCCTACCAAGCCTCCAGCGACTGCCCACCAGTCGTCCAAATCATCGAAGAACTCATCAGAATCTTATAAAAAAGATGATAGCTATAGCAACTTGAAAACTCGATAGAAAAAGCAGCTTAGACCATCACTTGTAAAGTTTTCATACTCGTTGCATAAATAAAATTGAAACTAACATAACGTTATTAAAGATAGAAACATTGATTCACAGAGTGGTATATCAAAAAAAAAAAGAGGTTATTTTAGCAGCTATTCAAACTATGAGAAATGGAATAATAGGTCGAGAAGAATAAAACTCGACTGTTCACAGTCACGATTTTCTTAAAAGGAAGAAAAATGTATCTGCCAATATCACTAGTCTATCTCTGTAGGCTATGTGTTTTCTTAAAATATTTATCAAGTGTTACATGGATTATCTTCACGGCATTTTTCCGAAACTTTGTAGAGTAACAAAATGACACATAGAAAAATCGGTGCGCCTTGGTGAGATAACTAGATTTACTGTTAAGCTCTTGTTACTCAGGTTAAGCTAAGAAAAGCTCGTTAAAAAATACATGTAGAATTTTCCGGAGACTCCATAAAAATAGTTTATCTTCTCTTCTAAGCTGAAAAGCTTTTTCGAAATATTACCTTGATCTGAGTTTGATAATTTTTACTCCCAAGTAGTTTTAAATAAGATTTCAGTTTATTGAACATAAATAAGAGTGTTTTTATCGTATTCTTATTAATTGCTGTCTCAGTGAGAGCTGGCAATCTTACCGATAGCAACAGTAGCACTCTTATCAATAGCGATAATAGCACCAACAGTGCAAATCGTACTTGAGAGAGAGACGAGGACAATTCCGCTCCGATCCTAGCGGATTTGAATATCAACCTCTTGCTGCCAACGGTTCCTCGTTTACCTTTATTAACAGAACGCACAAGAAGTTTAATAGGACAGCCAGAACAGCCATCAATTACAACATCAGCTTTTCTCGCAAAGGAAATCTTTCCCTTTCCAAAATGTTTAAAACTTACCTCCGTTCTAACTCTTCAGCTCGAACGAACAACATTAATTTACCTACCAACGCAAATGCCTCAGATGCTGTTGAATTCTTCGTGAAATATCTTTTTGAAAATCGCAACAACACTGCTGATGTTACAGAAATACTCAAGATTTTAGGCGAAGCTTTATCATCGGGTGCGGAATGTGATAAAGAGATTGGCGGGGCACTCTATACTTCAAGTACGATGGTCGGTGATATGATATCAACTGCACCTACTCACATGTTACCGAAAACTCTCATTAGGATATATAGTACTCTCATTGTCTACGACGATCTCCCAGATTGTCCTCCCGTCGTAAAGATTATTCAGAAACTGATTGGAATGCTTTGATGCTAAGATATAAGACACATTCGAGAGTCATAACCGGCGAAGAGTGAAATTCAATTCTCTATTTATGTTAAATTTCTATGCTCATTCAAATTGAGAATCCTCGCAAATGTTATCTTCTCAATAATTGCGTTAGTTCGTGAATGGAAGATCTGAATAATTCCTATCAAAACCAAAATGACCGTCTCTTGTTCTCATCTGAGCAAATGCTAGCAAGGTGATTTTTCTAGAGAACTTAAATAAAAAAAAGAGAAGTTTTAAATCTATCGGCCCGTAATCATTATTATTATTGTTTTCTTGTTTGAATACAACTTCACATCATCATTTTTAAAGACTCTAATTCAATAGCTCTCTAATATTTACATATCCTCGGGAGCGGAGGAGAGAGAGAGCTCAATAAGCTTAGCTTCCTCGATGAATACATCCTATCCACTCTGCATTGCTGCGTCCTAACCAAATCTCAGAACCGATATCGTTCGAATAAGCATAATTTCAATCCAACCCCCCCCCAAAACAAAATATTGAATTCATTGAGCGAAAGTAGTTAGGCTTAATGCAGATTCAATCGAAAGAGTGAGCATAGCACTCGTCTCATTAATATATGGACGAGACGACTTCTAAAGCTTTGCTCTTTAATTAGACCAACTTATCATCAAAACTCATCTTCCAATATCTAGTCTGTAGCAAGACTTAGATCATTGCTACTTAAATTTATTCACTCTTTATAGTCTTAGTCGCTGTCAAAAAGTAAGCTATGACGAGAAAACTATTCCATACGTTCATTTTTCAATGCAACTAGAAAGGGTCTAAGGAACTCTATCAGAACTACATTGCATAAATTCTATCTTCATCATCAAATTTTGCTAAAGATATCTAATGATGAAAGAAATTTTAACAATTGTATGGAAACTATCTGTCTCATTTTGCTGATTACTATGCAAGTAGGAGGCGCTGAAGTTGGAGATCTGTGAGTATCGATATCTCTCCTCAATGTTGGCTTTTTGACTAGAATCGATCATTTAATTCTTCTCACTTTTCATTTTCAATTCTGATGTGCTACAAACAACCTGAAAAGGTCTAATTCTCTGAAAAAAACCTGTCAGACAAATTGTTGATATCATGAGTTGTGGAGTTATCAAGCTATCCAATGAAAACGTGTTCTAAAAATTTTGTCTCTGACCAGAAATTCACAAGTTGAGGCGTTACTTCATGACTGAAATCGAGATAGTCTTCAAAAACGTCTTCTCTACCCCACTAACAGTGATTATATCTAGGCTAGAGCTGACGACAATAATCAAAAATCAATTGCACTTCCCGAGCTCTGATAGTTCTAGTAAACGCTATTATAAATAGTTGAACAATTATAGCCAATATAAAAAGATAACAAAACAATAAAAAGAGCAAATTTTTCTGAGAAAAAATGACTAACAACGAGTTCCAACAGCAGCTATTAAAGATATCTAATGATTTAGTTTCTTTTAGCTGCGCATCCGAAATTTTCAATGCAGAGAGACTTCATTTGTTCAATTTTTCAATAGATGGTCTTCTTAACAATTCACAGAAGAACCTCACTCAAATGGAAAGACAGCAAGACACAGAAAGAAGGAACGTAAAAGTGTTCAGACCAATAATCTTAGAAAACAACCAAGAAAGAGGGCAAGATGCTAACAAAATCATCAATAAAAGCCTCTGCTCTAAGGTTGAAGCTGAAAAAACGCAATGGAATTGTAAAATTGAAGAGGAAAAGTCTTTGAAAAGTGAGAGTTCTTTAACTACACAGCCCGAAAGAGAAGTTGAATTCGAAAAGTTTTCCAAACCTAACTGCATAACAACGTTACAGCATGAAAGTGAATATGGAAGAACGGTTTTTATAAAATTTTCAAGGCAAGATCAAGGATTTTTAACATTTTATCCAAGCACCACTGCTCAAAATGAAATCAGAAAAGCTGAAATCGAAGAAATGATGGCTGTTTTTGAGAAAAACGGACTTGTCACAAAAAGAGTTACGATTAAATCCAGCGATGTGAAAAACTTTCCTAAAATGTTAGGAGACTATTTTGCTAATTTCTTGTTCAAGAAATACAACATTAGCAGTGTGAAAAAGTTATTTAAAGACAAATCTAGCTGTGCAAAGCTCAGTGAGTATCTGAGTGGGACGAATAAAATTGAGGACATTGGTGTTGAAACGTTGATCAGGCTGTTTTTGGAGTTCATCAAGGAGCTTGATGTTGAAGATATCGAAAAATCAAGAATTGGAAACAATACTCTCAGAGTATGCTACAAGATGATGCTCTCTTACCTCAAATCTGCTGTCTATGCTCTCAGAGAATGGGAATTAGAAGAAAAAATAACTTCCATTCACCTCGAAAAATTTTGGCCTACACTAGAGCTCTGCGTGAAATGTAAAATCTAGAGCGATGAATGCTTCATCGAAATCAGTGTGTGAAAATTTTTGTTTAAATGTGATTTGCCCCTTTGCACTCAGCGATTTATCATGCGCAGGATCCATTCATATTCGCGTTGTTGTGCTTATGTGTGTGAATTTGCTAGATTCAAACAATCTGTATAGTAGATAATGAGTTGAGTCAATTTCTGAAACTCTCAACCACAGAGCTAACCGGTTTAACCTCTAACTCATGATTTTGCTCTCTCAGAATGCGAAAGAGTGAGGGAAATGCTCCTAATTATTTTGTAGTGCAACTCAAAACACTTTTACTCGACCTAACCGACCAATAATCCATAATATTACAATCTCTTCGTACATTTATTTCAAATGATAGATTTCGCTCAGTTATATTTATGAAAATTTAAATCTCATCTCAGGAGTTAAATTCTGCTGAAAATAGAAAAGAAATACAAAATGGAACATACAGTAAATACACTTCACGCAAGCTCACCAACAGAGGTATCGTTTGAAAATTGGCCATCTTTCTAATTTTATCCACGAAGCTTGATGAAAAGGGTCCAAAACAAGAAGAAACAATACGATTTTCAACTGAAAACGATAATGAATCGATAGCTAATAACGAAACAGGACTAAGAGAGCTTTTGGGAATTCAAACTACTTTCTGTGTTAAATCTACAAATGTAGAACTGGATTCAAAGATGAATTCTAAGTTCGTATACAACCCTCAGTCAGACAAACAACTTTCGATAAAAGTATGTCTTTTCTTGGATACCCAGTGCGACAAATTCTTCATAGGGGAGTTTAAACAATCTAGCAAAGGCAACAACTGCACCTAATTTCAAGCAACTGACAAAATCTCTGGTTGATAAACATGGAATAAAAGCAATTGTAGAACTCTTTGTTGATTTGAATGATCCATTCCTCCAAGAGAAGGTAAAAATCAAAGAATATTTAGAGTCGACACTCCAGTTGCTCTATAGGTGGTAATTGTCCTTGGGATGTTAGCAAAAGAAAGCAAAGAATACAGAAATAAAATTGTTGAAGAAGGTGGGTTCGAAGCTTTATTCGCCTGCTACAAGCAATACAAGAAGAATGACAAGTTCCAGAGTTCATCAATCAGGCGAGAATTGCTGCAAACATTTGGCACAATAATTTCTCTGATACCTTGCCCGAGCGATGATCGATTGACTGAAATCATTAAAATTCTTGCAGACGCAATCGGTTTCGAAGATGTAGACGCTCCGACTATAACGCTAGCTTCGAAAGCTATTTACTCCTACCTGTTGAGAAAAGGTTTAAAATCATCGTGAATCATAACTTTGATTTCCAAAACAGATTCTGAGGAGAGAGGTGGATTCGCTATCATAACAGAGTCAAAATCTCTTGCGAAACTCATAGAAAAAATTAAAACTTCATCAGATGAAATGAGCCTTTATTGCTTGAAAATCTTGCGAGTGCTTGCATCGGCCGAATCAAGTGTTTATATTGACGTATACAATCATTATTTTCATATTATCGCTCACTTACTCACGAAGGAACTCCTTAAATGTTCAGACTTCCTAGAAGGGGTTACATGCCAGCTCAAAATAAAAGATAAGAACCGACGAAAAGAATCACTTTGGATTCTCTCAAACATTGCGGCTGGAACCGCGCCCCAATATGGGAAACTACTTTCGTTTCCTTTGCTGGTTGAAAATATTTTGAAGCTTACTGAGGATGAAGCAGATCCTGAAGTATTTCATAATGCTCACAGTCGTGTTTTGAATAAAATTTCTAGGTCATTTCGGAAATTCTGTTCGTTCTTGGAAATCTGAACGCAAATTGTGAGTATAGTCAGATACTTGAGCTTAATAAAAGGGAGCAATTGAAATTTTGGGCACTAGCTCTTGAGAAGCCTTGCTCTGATGATGCGATAATTGCAAGTCTAAAAGGAATATCAAAAATTCTCAAAAAGAACGAAGAGCAGGATCCCATTGTCAAGTCTCGTCTACTATTGGAATTTGAAATTCAGGGGATGATATCTGCTCTTGAAAATCTTCAAAAGCATGATAGTGATGATGTTTACGAAGCTGCCTTCAGCTTGCTTGAACAGTATTTTGATAAGGAATATGTAGAAGGAGGCGAAGATAATGATAACGTCCCTGCTGATATTTCCGTTAACTAGTGCAATTTCTCATGTTGATCAATTCTTTTTTTTCTTCTATGTTTTGAGAAGAATTGAGATGTATGTATCTAAATTCAGCGATCACTAATACACATATTTGGTGTCTTGTTAATTTTCGGTTTCCTCCGACAACATAAAGATGTCTTTCTGAATTCATGTGCAGTCGTATCGGGACTACATTGTGTAATAGGAACAGAGTTTAGGAACTTGGTGTTTTAGGGAATAATTGAAATAAATACAAGATAAATGGAAAACTTAAGACAATAATATATATATGGATGATTCAATCCTATTAAAACTTCTGAAAATTATTTCATCCCCGATATCAATGTAGGAGGAAAGTCAAAGAGCATGATTACTTCTTCACACTTGGCTATTCAGAAGATTTACGCTCTCATGTAATGGCCTTTCAGCATAGTTCTTGAGGACTTGATGTTCTTTCTTCTTGCATTTCATAATAAGATAATAAATCAAAAATCCAAGCATGAAATAATAGTAAAAGAAATATTCGAGGAATAGGTTAGCCACCCAGTATTTCGCTTGACAAAATCCCAGTAATATCGTTTGAAAGTGAAAAACCGCTACAAAAAGCAGCCTCAGGAATAAGTTGGAGCATCGCAAACGAGCATTTTTGATCTCATACACTGTCCAATCAGCTTGAAAACTCTCCAAATTAAGAATACCAGGGCCATAACTCCAAGAATATTAGAACCTATTTGAGAGTATGAGTTATTAAAGATGAGGTTCCTCACTTGACATGAAGAATAATCGAATGCATTCTGAGGCCACTGTAACAGGGGAAAAAAGCCAAAAATACAAAATGGAATGAAGAAAGGGACTGCTGGTATATAAGGGGTCTTTTTAATGAGCTCCATATTGACCAGACTTAGAGTAAGGATCTTGAGCACTACCATCAGACTGAAGTTGAAATAAATCCAAAAGGTAGTATCTGGCTGACAGGAAGAAAGTCCAAAAAATAACTATTTCGCAGAAGTTCAAAGCCAAACTTGCCATGAATGTAAAACAGAAAACAAATATCAAAAGCTTCGAGCGACATGGTATCCTATCTTTTCGATTATTATGAGTACATTTTGGTGAATCTTCTAAAGTTTGGCATTCCTAAAATCTGGTAGTTTTGAAGAGGAAGCTTGAAATATTGGCAGCTTCTAATACAGAACATCAAATGTTCTATGAATATTAGAGTATTTACATAATTTAGAACCATTTTTTTTTTCTCTCTCTCCCTTTTTTTAGCTATCAAGAAATTGAACAAATCAGTGATTCTAATAATTGGGAGTTGTAAACCTGGAATACATTAGCTTGGAAAACTGACATTGCTACCACCCCAAAATTCTGCATTTCGTACTTCCAAATTCAGTGAGCTTATAATATTGCGACTCATCACGAGCAATCTTTACCTGAAATCAAAAATTTGAGCAGATTAAGTCCGTCAAAAATAAACGTTTCATCTGCAATATCACGTATGTTTGAAAAATAGTAATCGTTATTTTTAAATACTTTGGGCTATCCTTTGTTTTTTTGTTTTGAACACAGGTCTCTTCGGTGCAGTTTTTGCATTCCTGGCCTCTTCAATATCTATAGTATATGGGATATGAGATAATAAGCATACTTCCATATCTAACTTTGCTGCTGACTTTTGGGTGACTGAAGAGTGGTTTGCAATTCCACTTGGTGATATGTTTTACGTGAATTGTTCTTTTTCGATAGCTTTTTCTTTGATCTGTTTTGTGACTTATTCGATTTTTCTACATTATCCTCTTTATGTGAGCTTGCATTTGCTGGACTAATTTGGG
>ENA-UOUE01000390-UOUE01000390.1-compost-metagenome-genome-assembly--contig:-NODE-390-length-35507-cov-10.355236_pt1 | contig 35507 bp, 24 predicted proteins | sample MGYA00238146_ERZ747223 | MGnify/ENA primary metagenome ERZ747223 (study PRJEB28781, sample SAMN06268865) | compost metagenome | isolation source: single cell | place: USA: California, Emeryville, Joint...
GTGAAGTTAATACTTGCATTAAGAGGTGTCCGAAGTTCGTGAGATACTGAAGCAAGAAGCCGAGTTTTGTATTTGCTGTTATCTTGAAGAGAAAGGAGCTTATCTCTGTCAGTAGTATCACCGATGTTTGCAACAATCACCCTGTTATCATGGTAGAAGGAGGTTGTGAATTTAATGACATAATTCCTTGAATGAGTGTGGTTCTCTCTGAGTTCAGTGGAAATATTGCTTTCTGAGCCTACACCTTCTGCGAATGCTTCGACTAAAATAAAGTTATTTTCTCCTTCGATAGTATTCTTTAATAGGTCTTCAGAAATACGATTGAAGACATCGACCAAACGTTGACTCTACACCGAAATATTAATGAGAGATCGATTCATATAAACTCTATATTACTTGTTGAAATTGTTTCTCTTTTGTTTGTATTGATGGGCTTTTCGAAGCCCCAGGCGACATAATCGATTTGATTTTGATTCGAGAAAATAATTCTTCAGTGGTCTTATGCTGCTCCAGTTTGAACATCTTCTGTACTGGCTGATTCATGTAGAGTATCTTGTTTTGTCGATTGATGATGACTATCCCTTCGGTGATGTCATCTAAAATTGATTTCACAGCCTCTGAGTCTTCATACATCTTTCTCTTTTCCAAGAATTCCATTCGAGTGAATTTTTCAGAGAAATAAAAAAATAACCCAAACATAACAAAAATATTTGTTATATAAATATACGTTGAAGAGGTGCCACCTGAATTGAGTCCAAAATACATTGAAAAGAGCGTTGTTTGGAAGAAGACATGCGCTACTTTAAGTAGCCAGGATTCAATTAATAAAACACCTGCAATATACTGTACCCCGGTAGCCCATCCGATGGTTAATACTGGTGTGCCTCCAATTAGATCTAAGCCCGGGTTGAATATCGCAAAGAAGCTGAGGGCCGCGACACTTTGAACGATATCAAAAAGGAAGAAAATAAATTTATGGTATTTTTTAACTTTTTCAAGTTTCAGTCTTATGGAGAAGATCCCAACGATCCAGAATAGAGCAATTGCCACCCTCGCCACAGTCCAAATCTCTCCGCGTGTAGCTAACGGTCGATTTTCGATAATCATTTGAGCGATGATGCTTACTGCAAAACAGCCGTTGATGATAAGACCTTTAATTAATTTCCTCTTCATTCTCGTTGAAAAGTCTGATACAAATGCTTGGTTGTGGTTGCTGTTCTTGAACCCAAGGCAGAAGTTCATTTTTGGTGAATTTTGGGTTTGCGAGTTTTTAACTTTATTTGTTTCAATTTATTCCTACAATCTTCTGAGTGATTAAAAGAACGATTCTAAAATCCTTTGGCAAAGATTTGTATCGTTATTAATCTGTCAGATAGGTTGCAGATTCTATTCAGTTCTGACGTTAAAATAAATAATTTAAGAACCTCAAAATGATAAACAGAGCCTCTTCGAATTTATTAATTTCCCATATCCAGAAAGAAAAAAAGAGCAGGTTCTTCGTTCAATTAAAGTAATTATAGCTGGCTAGTACCCTTCATGAAAATTGACAACAGAGAAAAACACCAGAGGTGTTTATTTTCGATTTCCATCACACAACTTAGTCGAAAAGTATTGGACAGGCTGAAAATTTATGATCTTTGACTCTCTATCTATCTAAGTGAAAGCAGCACAAAGTGTATTGGCACTTGTGCTTGCTTCCTTAAGAAGGAATCACATTGAATGTTGGCAGAGATGGGATGATCGAAGTGGTTAACTATTTTTGTTTAAAATTCGATGCAGGCATGCAAGGAGTCTCCGAAAGTGCAGTTAGAGGAGAAAAACTTGAGAGTTTGGAACCAAGTCTGGAATTGACAAAATAGCAATCTCAAACATCAATGTACCCCTTTGAGAGAAATGCTTGGTACAGAAAACAATATAAAACTTTGCGAAACTTTCTTAAAATGAAATATAGAATACAGATAAAAAATTTATTTACATAGCAACCCTCCCACAAACTTAACAAATGCAACTTGGGAGATGTAAGGAGTATCATAGTTGCGCCGAAAGGTAAGAGGAGACCAAGAAAGTAATTGCGCCAGTCATAATATTTTCAGGAGGTGAGCGACAATCTTTCAATAAATAGGAACAAACTCATCCTGCAAATTCTGATGGAATTTTACAGGAATTAGGTACTTTAGTTCAGGAAATACATGCCAATATATGTATGCTCTAAAAAATGTTGACCAAGTGATTTCGTGTTTAACTTGCAAGGCTTCTCGCTTGCTTTTTCTTAATAATGTCCAACCAAACTCATATTTAGTGTAACACCCTTTCAGTTCACCAGCCACTCGAATGGGAGTGAAATAATTGAGAAGCTTCATGAAGCTTCATCATTGAAATAACTAAAAGAATTAAAATCATCTTTTAGAAAAAAATCGGTGGGTCAGCTCAGCAAAATACTGCAATTTCTGATGAAAGACTATTGATGAAAAAGCTTATTTGCTAAGAATTTGCATCATGGCTAGGCACTAATATTTCTATAACCAGAAAAAGATAATCTTTGAATCAAAGAGAAAGTTTACATGCATATTCGCAATGTTCCAAGACAACTTAAGTCTAACAGATTTATTTGATGAAGTGAACCAACTAAACTAGCAATGGAACATCTCGTCTTTGGAGGCAAAGCTCCTGCTTAAGAAGTGAATCGGTAATATAGTTGTCTTATCTCATTTTAATATAGACACATTAACTGTCTAAGTTATTCACTTTCATATAGATATGTATTTATAAAAAAGGGTGAACTTAAATCTCATGCATAAATAAGAAAGATATCACAATTACATAGCTTAATATAATGAAATTGTTATAGATTTCATATAAACTTATAAAAAGAAAAAAACGTTCAATCAATAACTTAGCTCATGCTATTTAATAAAGTTGGAGCATATTCCTTAATCTTCTGCTTCACAATCTCCAAGCTCACTGGTTTCGTGCAATAACTATCCATACCCGCTTGTAACGCTCGATCCAGCTCGCTTTGTTGCACAAAAGCAGTGCAACAGACGATACTTAGATTATCGATCACTTGATTTTGAATTTCTTTCCGCAGTCTTTTCGCTGTTTCAATGCCATCCATCACTGGCATATTGCAATCTAGAAAGATTACTGAATATTGCCGACAGTTGACACAGCAACGCTTTTGCTGTCTTTCGAAGATTTTATTTAAAGCAATGAGCCCATTAAACGCTGAATCACAAGGAATTCCAAGCTTTAGCAAGTGTAGTTCTAAAGCAGTGAGATTGAAGGCATCGTCGTCCACAAGAAGAACTTTCGGACACTTACATTTTTCGCGCCGAGGGAGAGCTGACCTTGAAGGGAATTTAGTGAATTTAGAAGTGTTATAGAATGAGCACAAGCGATTCGAAATGAGAAGAGGTCCAGAAGCATCTGTCCGATTCAGTTGCTCGTCAGTGTCGGAATCTTCAAGTATCTTACAGCTTTCAACCTGAGGGTAGGAGGTAATTTTGGTCGTTGAATTTATCCCCTGAGTTTGGGAGTCAGTTTGTTCAACAACTTCAAACCAAAACAAGGAGCCTTTATCCTTTTTTGATTCGAAATTAATAGCATTTTCTTCTGCTTTAGCGTTCCTTTGACTGCTCCTTTGGCCATTGAGATGCGGAACAATACTATTCGAGATGACCAATCCCAGTCCTACTCCAGTTGAGTTTATCGCGACTTTATCTCCCAGCTCGAGCTTTTCGAACGCCTGGAATAGCTTCTTCTGGTTCTCTTCACTGATTCCGATTCCTGTATCTCTACAAGACACTTTTATACGCCTTTGCTGTCCGTTCGGGCCAGCTGCCTTCAATTCTTCAATTTTAAGAACCACCCGGCCTTTAAATGTGAACTTCACTGCATTGCTCAGCAAGTTCAGAATAACTTGCTTCAGCCTGTTATGATCAGTGTTTAATATCTCTTCCATTGAGTTTTCAAAGGATGACTCAAGTCTTAATTCTAGTCCTTTCTTAGCTGCTTGAATTTCCAGCAGTTCAAGGCATTCTTTTGCCGTTTGGATCACGTTTTTCGGTTCAAACACAAGTCTGAGCTTGTGGGCTTCGATCTGTGAGAAATCGAGGATATCATTGATGAGACAGAGGAGAAGCTTATTGCTGCGAAGGGCAGGCAATATATACTTCTCTTTCACGGCCTCGGGAACGTCTGGCGCCAAGAGAGCTTGCTCAGTAAAGTTAATGCTTCCATTAAGAGGTGTACGAAGTTCATGAGAAACTGACGCAAGGAGTCGAGTTTTGTACTTGCTGTTATCTTGGAGAGAAAGAAGCTCATCGCGGTCGGTAGTATCACTGATGTTTGCAACTATTACTTTGTTCTCATGGTAGAAAGAGGTCGTGAACTTAATGACGTAATTTCTTGAGTGAGGGCAGTTCTCAGCGCCGTCATCTGAACCTCGGACCTCAGCAAATGCTTCTGCTAAAATCCAATGATCTTCTCCATGAGCTGGACTACTAAGCAAATTTTCAGAGAACTGGTCAAGGACTTCAACCAATAGCTGACCCAAATGGAAAAAGAGAATAAATATGGGAACTATCATGATACATTACCCGTTCGAATTCTAAAGGACCAAGCTGAAGTGATGGGCTTTGAGTCGCTCCAGAAGATGTTATTACCGACTTTATTTTTATTCGAGAAAATAGGTCTTCCGGGTACTTCTTCTCTAACTTAAACATCTTCTGAACGGGCTGATTCATGTAAAGGATCTTCCTCTCTTGGTTAATGATTACGATTCCTTCTGTTATATCATCCAGAATCGATTTCACGGCTTCAGAATCGTCATATACCTTCCTCTTTTCCAAGAAATCCATTCGAATAAATTTCTCACGGAAATATTGGGAAAGGCTGAACACGATAAAGCTCTGCATTGCAGACATTAATTGCGCTGTAGGATAAGTTTCAATTTTTCCAATATAAACTCCGAACAGTATTGTTTGAAAGAGAATATGTAATACTTTGATCTGCCAACATTCTATTAGCTGGATGGCCAAAAAATAGCTGACTCCATTATACCAGCCGTTTATCAGCAGCCCGAGCCCTCCATAGCGTTTCTGCTGTCCGTGACTGAAAAATGGGTAAAGGTTTATCGTTGAGCAGCATTGAAAGATATCAAAGAGGAGGAAAATGAGTCTATGATATTTCTTGAATTTCTCAAGTCTTATCCTGATGCAGGCGATTCCAATAATCCAGAGCAAAGTGATCGAGAGCTTTGATAGAGACCAGATTACCACACTCACACTTTTCGACTGAGTATCGGCAGCGTATTGCGTTATTACGCTGATCGCAAAGCTGCCATTGATAATGAGTCCTTCAATCAGTTTTCTCTTCACTCGAACTGAAAAGTCTGATACGAAAGCTTGATAGTGTTTCTGTTTTTCAAACCCAAGGCAGAAGTTCATATTTCAGGGCTTAAAATGAAAACTCGGAATAAATAAGTTTATATTAATTTCAGCTTGCTGATTTTATCAATTTCTATCTCATAGTTCAGCATGAGTGAATTAATTTTAACTTGGCACAGTCGAATATTATCAAAAAACTAAAAACTGATTTTGCTGGAAAAACATTTTAAGTACGAATAATATATTTAGATAAAAATGATGAAAGAATGTTTGAGAATTCCGTAAACTCTTTTGTCCGTTTGAAATTATCTTTAAGTTCACTCTGTTTCTTTTCCGCTGAGAACGGCTCTTCTTTTCTATTTATCGATTATAGTACTTTCTCACTGCTGGCTTTGTACAAAGAGGTAGTTTGTATTGTTTTCATAATGAATTGACATCGAGATAATAATAACGATAAAAAAAAAAGTCGAGTGATGCCTTCTCACCCTCAATGAAAAGACAATAGCATATGAATTTCTATTCAATTTCGAGGACTGGTTATACACTTCTGGTGTTTTAGGATCATAGACGTCTTATCAGTCGAAATCATAGGAAGTGTCTTTATTTGACTGAAAAAAGTCACCGGTCGGATTCGGTACAACAATAATCCTCTAAACTTCCGGCTTTCTCATTGAAAAGAGTCGAGAAGATGTGAAAAATGATAGTACTATGAACGAGCAGATATCTCGGTTCAGTATTCAAGATCGATGAAGGAATAATTAAGTTTTAAATCTTTACTGAATCGACTAATGAGAATTCAATATTGAGAACTTAAAAATATTTTTGGACAAGATTACCGAGATGACACTGGAAAAGCTGGAAAGAACTCTTCACACTGTTTATTTTGATAAAGACGACTCGATTAAGTTAAATGCTTACTTTTTTAATGATTTCTCATTGGCTACTACCAAACTATCATTTGAATAAATAAATCTGCGCCCGTCTAGGCTGCGTCATGCCAATCTGCGTTGGCATTTGAAATGTGTTCAAGAAATTCGGCTTTTTAAATAATCAGAATAATCAGCGATTTTTTTCTAACCTTAATAGCCTACCTTCCAGACTCACTAAAATGAACTCAATTCAACTATTAGCAGTGCAGTTTTTCTTGCTCTATAGGAATAGAGCTGGTCATATCAGTCGGTCGTAAACAGTTCGCTAGAGCCTAATCAACAGAATATACACTGTCCAAGTACAAAATGTTCTTAATAGTGAAAAAATTTAAGCAGAATGGCTCTGACTTATCCTCAAAGGCATCTTATGATTTGATTATCTTAATTAGCTAAACATGTTTCAAATTTGCATTTATATGTACTAAGAATTGAGTTACTTCTTATTAATTAGGAATCCTAACTTGAATTCATTTATATTCTGTGAATCACTCCTGGAAATAAATCATCAGAAAATTTCCATTCGAAAATCTGGCAGTCATAAGATTCTAATGAAACAAAGCTCAAAATTGATTAAACTGGTTCCTCCTTTCACGTTGGAAACCGCAATCCAAAAGGCACGGCTCGCTGAAGATGCTTGGAACAGCCGAGATCCAGAGAAAATTTCACTTGCTTATACAGAAGACAGCCTCTGGCACAATCGAAGTGAATTCATCAAAGGCCGCAAGGAAATAGTGGCTTTTTTGAAGCGAAAATGGGCGAAAGAGCTGGACTATCGTTTGATTAAAGAAGTTTGGACCTTTGCCGATAATCGCATAGCTGTCCGCTTTCGATATGAGTATCATGACGACTCTAACAACTGGTTCAGAGCGTATGGCAACGAAAATTGGGAGTTTGACGAGAATGGGTTAATGCGCCGACGAGAGGCCTGCATCAATGACGTCCCGATAAAATTCACAGATCGCAAATTCCTTTGGGAACCACAAGGCCGACGTCCAGATGATTACCCTGGCCTAACTGAGTTAGGGTTATAATCCTTTGGATGTATGCATCTCGGAATGAGTGAATTCCATTGAGTCCTAATTTCCATTGGAATTATTCATGAACAACTTATCTTCTATGCTTATGCCCATTGATTATATTAACCATGGTTAATGAACAGCTTCAATTACTTTAAACGTAGCTTGTAGCTGATAGCTTTTTTTACTGATATTCTCTCTTCGAATTGGCAATGAAAATAGGTTTAAGTCAAAGATATCGACCACTTAGTCACTTATGGAGGAAGATGAAAGCACCATGTGGCCTTGAATATAGGTTAACTTAATGCGATGGTTTAAATTGGAGCCTTTGTGTGAGGATAGAAAAATCACTGAATACATATATGCATTACCTAAAGTTTTGAAAAATTAGAAATAATGCATTGTACAACTAATAATTAAAAAATTAGTTTAAAAACTAAAGCATTTTGATAGAGAAAAATACAATTATTTGACTTAACATCTTAGTGCACAAGTTTTGCTGTTAATTATCTCTTTTTATCCAACCCTCTTTGTCGAACGCACTTTAAGCTAATGGAATTAGCCTAAGTTTTAATTGAATTGTAGTCTTCTTTGCAGTCCCGGAAATACTACCCTCCCGCCCAACATCGGTACCTCATAAAGTCTTTGTCTCTGCGCTTGGGTTGTCCAATCCTCGTAGTTCGAAAGGCTTCTCTGTCTACTGAGCCCAGCCAAATCCACTGAATTACCGGTAGGAACCCTCCTTATTTCTCTCAAACTTCCTTCAATACTACCATTCTCCCTTGCACTTTCAATAAAACTTTCAGGCAGTCTGCTCGATTGCATATTCTTCATCCTCGTGTTCTCAGCGTATAAATTCATCTTTTCAACCTTTTGCGCTCTGGCTTTCCATTCCTCAGATCCGATATTCGGACCTAGTCCTCCTCGATGGCTGTTCGCAATCGTCTGCTCTTTCATTCTTCTATAATTTTTGAGAGTATAAGGCTTGAAATTCGATAGGACTTTCTTCTCTGGCTCTGTATTCCGTGGGAGTTCTCCCTGGCTCAAAGAGCGCCCAGCGTTGTTCATAAACACTTGACTCATGCCTCTGCTCTGCCCAGCACCACTAGCAGGTTGGATCTCAGTTCTCCAGTCTGCCATTTGACCCTTGGAGCCTGGAATCGGGCTACTTGTGTTGCTATGATCTCCATTTTGAGTAGGTCTCCTTTCGTAGTCATAACTGACGCTAACTGACTTAAGTTCGCCCATACTGCCCGTCAAGCTTCTTTTTGGCATCTGTAGTAAAATAATTGTGAGACTAATTAACGAAGAGAGGTTACATGAAGGTTGCGACTCTCAAATGACTGCCCATTTGGATTTGGATTGGCACTCATTTCTCGATTTTGAGAGTACTGCGCGAAGTAACGTTGATGAGTATGATATTGTATCTGCTTAGACATCACTCTTGGGCCTTGATATTGAATGGTATTGTACTCGTAGTCTTGGTATTTATTGACGTATGGATTCTCAAAATTCATGGTTGAATTATTTTCAAACCCCTTTGCATGATGTAGCGAAGGAATAATGCTAAAAACAGGCCTCACTGGACCGAGATTCTGAGAGTTTTGGTTCAAATTGCTCGCCACGCGGACTCGTGGCTGTTGAGAATTGGGTATTGCTTGTTTGACGAGCTCTCGCAGCTGTTGCTGCTGCTGAAACTTTTGTAATTGCTTAGGGTTTTGAATGTTAGTAATAACGAGAGGTGTCTCTGGCGGTTTGGTCGTCGGCTCGTTTGTGGAAGAGCGGCGTCTATGCGATTGAACGGTCCTTTTTTCGTTTATTTGAACTTTTTGGAGCTCTTCAGACGCGTCTCGTACGGACAAGGACCTTGAAAGCGCCTTCTGCCTCACCAGTGGGCTATTGTCTTGGGAAACGCTGGCTCTTGAATAGACTCTCGAAGTTGAGATGGAATCGCCATAATGACTATTTTTTGTTCCCGTTACAAATTTGATATCGAAACCGTTGGAGGCCATTCCGCTCATGGCCGCATAGTCACTAAATCCAAGCCCTAATTATGATTAGTCGTGGATGATTCTTGTAACTTACTGCTTTCTTTAAACTGAGTTTGATGGGATTCGTTGGTGTAACTCAGTTGTCTGCTGGACGGCGTCTTTTCGATTGGCTTAGATGTTTGAGACACGATCCCAATCACGCCCGTCTTATTCATGAAAGTGGTTCTCTCCTTGAACCTCTCTTGAAAATCCACACTCATTATCGCGAACTACCTGCTATAATCTTGATCCTGCTCACTTTTAATTTGATAAAATTAATTTGTTTTAGCTTCCGAGCTATAATTATCCCTTTTCCAACGTATTTCTGTGGTCAAATTTACCATAACTCTTATTGCTTTAGGATCTAAGGTATTCAACTTCAGACTACCCAACTGCTGCTTCATCGCCATTGACTCAGCAGCATACGTTTCCTAGTGGGATTTTTTTTTTTTAACTCTCGCAAACTATAATAAAGACATGTTTAAATTTATTATTCTTACGAATCAGGAGCTACTAAAGCAAAAAGCTTCAGCAGCCGAAGTACTAAAAAGGAATCTCAGCAATTATCCTCAATATATCTATATAACAGATCACTATTAGGTCATCGCGGTCTTGACTAAAAACAACCGTGAAATCAGCTAGCCTGAATCTTCGTTTTGTAAAAGCATCGAATTCGGGTTGTTGGTTGGACTGTAGTGATCGGATTGTTCGTTATTTGGCTGCAGTTTGGGCTGAATCGCGCTTTGGTGGGAAATAAACGGATTGTTTTGGCCAAGACTGCGGTTGATTCGAGAGTTATTAGCACTATTATTAGTACCCGAGGTAAAATTGATAAGATTCTTGCTGTTTATTAATTGCTGAGTGTTGCTGTTGGTCATGTCGCCGCTGTTTGTAAAATGCCCCGTGAAGTTGTTCTGTGTGATAGTGTTGTTAGCGTTCTCCATGCTCTCCATCATCCTGCTCAATTCTGCCATCAATTGCTCGATCTTCGTCATCTTTTCATCCTCATTGTCGATTGCTCCTAAGCGCTATGGGAAATTTATGGCCTTGGAACCTAAAACGGCTTACGCTTCCTGCATTGAATGTCGCAGCAAAGAGAGACATGCTCTCTCCATGGGCGTCTTTATTAAGATTCTCTTCGTAAGGGTTAGCTGCTATTCCTGACCCTAGCAAATTAATTTTCTATTGTTTGTTCAAAGGGAAATTCAAATACATGAATGGGTCCTCTGATGTTTCTGCCTTACGGCATTCAGGGCTTTTTTAAGGTGAGTGTTCTCAGCTTGTAACTGTACGATGTACGATTCCGCTTCGAAAAGTTTTTTCTGTAAGCCTCTTATCATCTGCTGATAATCGCTCTCGGTAAACTCGCGAGATTTTTTCTCAGTGAATGAGCTTTCCTAGAGGGGAAATCAGTATCTCTGTATTTGGTGAGAGAATTCATTTATTTACGTATTTAACCGGCGAGACTATTTCAGTCTTGTTTCCGAAAATATTTCTCGTGTTGCCTCTCATCTCGCCGAAAGATACACCTCCCTGCAAATTTCAAATTATTGTGTGCTAAAAAGTTATTTATCTACTCCAATAGCCTGGCTATCTCCGTCAAAGTTGATTTCTTCTGACTTTTGAATGAGATCAACGATATCTTCACTGTTGCTTTTTTGAAGGTCGTATAGGTTATCAGTCCTATTAAAATGAAGTAGAATTAATTGTATGCATGATTAGAAAATGAAAGGATTGTACTTCAAATATTTATTGTTCCCTTTACGAGATTTAAACCTATTTTTTCCATCGAGAGAATCTAAATGATTCGATACGTTTCGAGATTTGTGTTTTTTATTTGTTTGGGAACGATTAGTTCCAGTCTCGATTTCTTCAGTTGAAACAGCATTCTGACTCTGAGTCTTTTTATATTCCCTAATATTCCTGCAGAGAGTTGCAAAGATCGCTTTTGAGACCAATGGATTGAAACCTGGATTATCCCTAATGGGGACATTCAATATTTATTATTTTCCAGCCTCAATCCTTTCCTTACCTTATATCAAGGTTGAATAAAGATGTATTATCGCTGACTAGTTGCATTAACTGTTCCACGCCTTCAGTTCCTACGCGATTTCCTCTCAAACTTAGGCTCTAGAGCTCATTGAACATCAGTTTACAAGAAATAAGCTTACTCGAAGCCAGCAGTCAAAGTGCATGAATTGGCAAAGATCTTTTATAGCAATGTCACCAAGTAAATTATGCGACAGATTCAGCTCACAGATCCCTTTTGAACATGTACGTTGTGGCATATTGGAAGTTAAACTGAAAATACCTTTTAATTCAATATCTTCTGGTGGCTGCTCTCCTCTGATACTATAAACCCATATATATTGATCTCTTTTTTCACTATGTGCGCTTATTAGCTTTCCAATCATACTCCCAGTGTTGTCATCCAAGCGATTGTTCGATAAATTGATCGTATTTACAGAATTGCTTGCCATCAGCCCTTTATACAAAATCTCGAATTCTGTTCCCATTATATTAAAATGTTATTATTTCGCAGCTTCCAATTGTGTGTGTTACCCTCTGGTCCTAGCTCACAATATGTAAATGAGATTTCCTGAAGGCTTTCATTTTGCCCGAACGCCTATCATACACATCAATTTTAATTACGAGACGCTAAACATACATCAGATAGCAGGACAGCTTGTTCTCGTGTGGGTAAAATTCCTGTACAATGGAATCCTCGCAATTCAGTCGTGCTCGTGATGTATGAAGCAATCAACCTTTAACTCACTTATCTTTCTATCGTTCAAGATATTAGTTACTTTATTAGTGCATCATTTCCTAGTTTCTCTTTTGGAGGCTTTTTCCCATTTGCTTGGTCATGCTGTTTCTGTTTATTGTTGTATTCGTTGTAAGCATTGCTGGCAATACGTAACATTTACTTTATTTGAAAGATTTTTGATTCCAGAAACATTCACGCTCGTGTGCTTTACAGATTTCTTTTCTGATTCCGCTGTGTAAAGCGTCAAGGCGTTGAATGGAGCATTCTCCAAGAGGACGTTGAGTGATTTTAGATCACTGGGGATTAGAGTATCAATTCTGAGTGTTAAATCTGTTCCTTGAATACTATGGGAGTGTGAGGATTTCCATAAAGATTTGTAGGCGCATACGCTTGAAGAATATTCGGTGAGCATTCGATCTTTTCTCTGAAACAAAGCTCTTTGTAAAGAGTCTGATTTCTTTGCTCTATACTCATAAATTTAACCAATGTTCGTTCTAATTTTTATTGCTTTTGATAATGTTTGATATTTGGAGGAGTAAGTTATTTGACATCCTTTTGCTAGAGTGGCAAAATTATTAGATTAGATTGTATTGGGAGTGTGGAAACTCTTTTTGATAGACTGTAGAGAGGATTATATGTGTGTGATTGGTGAAGGTTGTTGTGAATTGTATATTTGAGTGCTGGATTTATTATTTTTCTGTTGGATTCAATTTGGAAACGGAACTATAATAATATGAAAGGATGGAAAAGCAAATTGTGATAAATCGTTTGAGGCTCCAGTTTACTCTCGAAATCAATCAGAAGTTCATTAGCGAAAGAATGATTACAAAGACCGAAAAGGGCAGTTTATCGATACAATTTTTATTCCATTAGAGTAAATACTTCCCTCGTCTCGCCAGATGCTGCCGCTCTCTTTTGAGGGATCAAGAGCAATGTATTTTCAATGAAAATGTGATGTTTAATTCCCTTTAATCTACTAAATTGCCCTCAATTAATCGAGCATTTTATAGTTTCCATTAGCAGATCAAAGTAAATTGATCATAAACAGTATCGGAAAACCCTTAAATTCAGAAATTACAAGTAATTTCCTTCTATTTTATAGCTGCAAAATTTCAAAATTGGAGGTTTAGAACAACTAGCACTTAGTACTTTTCTTGTTGAGGAGTTTATCAAAAAACGAAAACTCTGTTTGAAAACTTTAACAACATTATTTATTACTAGTGTGCAATACATGATACTACTCTCAAAATTTCTTTGGTTTCGTTTCAAATAAGCTAATAGTCTCTTAAATCACACATCTGCCTAACATTAGCACCTATCCCATTTATCTAACTTTATTCTCGAGTTCTATCTACACTCTACCTTCTTTCATATTACGATAAGGACATTGTTACTCTTTACGTTTTCTATTCCTCTCAGTTGATTTTACCTTACTTATTTGAAAAATCTATACTAAATTCAAATCAGACGCAGTCTTGTTGCTCAGTTTTACCCAAACAACTATTTTAAGCTTCACCCAGTGCAAATACCTTTACCAAACTTTTTGCATTCATCCACTTCATGCTCGTTGTGACAACAATTTGAATATTTCTTTGGCAGAAACTTCAAATTATAAATTTCAATTAATTTAGCAACTATTACAGAATGTAAATTGAATAAGAATACAAATCCAAAAATTTTTCTACACATGAAATGTTCAATAATCCCAAATTTATCTCATTTCAAAAATGAGGGAAGAAATGGACATTATTTTGCAAGTCGTTACTTAAAATACGTGAGTAACTCCCATGTTCAGATGAGTCTGCAAAAGTTTAATTTTGTCTATCCTTTAATTCGTTCTCGCACGCTCGCATATTCTTCAAGTTAATTTGGTTTCTGAAGAGGTGGAAATTTGTGTCAATTTCGCTTCTTCATTGCGATAGCGAAAAGGTATGTATCACATCCATTAATATTTATATTGAGTTATCCCCTCTAAGAAAAGCTCTCGCAATATGGTGTGAGAATTACAGGAGCAATGCCTGCCAGCAACATTTGAATTTGTTGCTTAAATTATGTGTTCTCCTATTCGATGAGCCGCACGATACATCTGAACATATACATACATCTTTTCTAAAACACTGCACCACAAAAAGATTTAGTCTTTCCTCAAAACTGTGGACTCAGAACTAAAATCTTAATTGAGTGTAATTATTTCCTTTCCATAACCTTCCGAGATTTTACAATGATATTCTGCTATTTTCTCTTGAATAATTATCATCTCAGATTTTTTTTTTTGAATCAGCAGTTCCATAAATGATTTTAACTAACGTTTATAGTTGTTAATTGAATTCGAGTTTATTATTATTTAAATTTCAAAATCTTATCTGAAACAAGCAGGTTTTCGTGCAATGCAAGGTGAAACTCAACCAGGCGAAACAAGAACACCTTTAAAAGAAAATCAAGAGCCTGTTCGCGCTTCTACTCGCTTCAGCAACAGAGAATATGATCCTCTGAGTTCCCAAATGCGCAACCTGAACATTGCGGCGACAACAGTGGCAAATGATGAAAGTCAGATCAATGACATCCTCAAAGGACTCAGAAATAGGCTCATCGAACTTGAAAATTACACTGAACAGAAAGAAAACGAAAAGGCCGGTGTAATTGAAGACATCAACGTGCTTACTCAACGACTGAAATACCTGAACAATAGCATTGTTCAGAAACGCAATTTATTCGCTCAGCAAGAGAAAGTCATAAAAGACTCCGAAACTGCATTGACACAAATCACAGAGAGCGCGCGCACCTTGCTTAGTTATGTGAAGCAAGAAAGCGCTACCTTTGCGAAATATACTTATGCTCCTGTATCAAAGAAATTCTAAACTTTATTTATCTCATTAGCTTCTCTTTTTTGTAAGAATGTTTTATTGCCATTGGCTACATCCTTTTATATGTCCCTCGGGATATGAATAATCTGTTGTTGAAACATTATAAAGCACAAGAATAAAGAAGTTTCAATGCATTAATTCATGCGTAGTGATCGCCCTTTTGTCATTGGATTTTATATGAATTCCAAGACTAACCTATTATCTCTGAAGGCATTTAACAATCGCTTATTATGAGTGTTTTTTTAAAACAATGGAAGATAATTTGTATCAATGACGAAAACTTGTGTTGGTAAACTGTGGAATCATTAGGCCCTTTGAACTGACTTGAGAATGGTGAATGAAGGCAAATTAATCGCGAAAAGAGAGCTGGACATTGCCCAAGTGACTTGATTTGTTCTCAGAGGCAAGAGAAGTTTTTAGTTCGCATTTTAAATTTCAAATTCATTGTTTCACAATCCAGAATCCGAAATAAATATTTACTGTATTATATTCGCGATAAAACTCCATGGAAAAGTTGGAAAAATCAATCAGGCTGATCATCGCAGACTATGAACACGTCGTCTCTTGGTATTCGCTTTTGCACTTTGCTGGAAGACTGAATTTTTCTTTTCAAGGCACGAGGATGAAACCATCACCAGCGAAGTGCTATTGACAGTGCTTACTTACATTAAAGACAAGCTTCGCAAACAATTTTCAACCGATCACCTTACTTTTAAGGTGAGTTTCAAATCATATTCATCTACTCTATTATTTTTTTTCAAAGGACAAAGAAATACAACACTTCACTCTTGATCACATCGCGAATTTCAAGATTTCTCCGATTTATATTTCAGTTCTTCATCGCAGTTCCGTCAAAACCTTCCCCAAGGTATGCATCAGAACGATACCTTCGAATATCACACACTTTTAGGATGATGAACGCACAAACAAAGAAGTATATCAGTTAGAAGACGCAAAAAAACTACGAATCACGAAATATGTCAAAGGCAGCAAGGTTGAATCAGCTCAGATTGAACTTCCAACAATAAAGTAACTGAAGCCTTGCCAGTTACATCCTTATATCTACAATCCTTTCAGAGCAATTAATCTGTCTAATGAGAAAAAAGAGTTTGAAGATCCCCTACAAAACGACGCAACTCCTACCCACTTCAAAGTCGAGGTATCGACTCCTATCGATATCAAAGCAGATGAAAAGGCCCCTGCTAACGAGGAAGCAGAGAGTGGAGAACGTTCTCCAACTTTCGGAGAGAATACTTCTCCGACTTTTGGAGGGTTGAAGCCAGATAAAACTATAACACAGGATCTAACAACAAGAAAAAAGGTCCCGCTAGGGGATGGATACTCTCAAGCTGATTTCATTAAGTTGACAAAAGAAAATAAGTATCCAATGGGAAGAGCCGTGGAGCTGAAATATTATACACCGGAGGAAGTAAAATGGTGCTTGAGAAAACTTAATTACTGTTGGGTGTAATAGATAAGGGCACATAATAAAGAAAATGATGCGTGGATAATAGTCAATGGGAAGGTATATGACGTGACAAAGTATTTGAAGTTCCATCCAGGAGGCGTAAAGATCCTTTTGGCTTCCTGTGGAAAAGATGGAACAAGCTTAGTCAGTAAGAACAATTCGTTGTTACTGATCTAATTCATTGCATTTTGCGATAGACAAATATCATCCATGGGTCAATGTACATGTTATGCTGGAGAAATTTCAAGTCGGTTTTGTGAAGCTCAACTGAGAGTACCTTCTGCTATTTGTTGTGGACGAATAATCCGTTGCGATTTCAATGGGTTGATTTATTTAGAGTAGTGATATCCGTAACGGGGGAAAAAAATATTGCTTACAATGTATAGTTATGTTGAGGTATTCTGCTTTAGGGGAGGTTTATTGGAAATTTCTTCATAATAGCAATACAAATGATAAAAAAATATTGGAGTAAAAGCTTTTTTCGAAACAATAAACCTGATTTTCGAAACAATAAACCTGATTTTCTAAACAATGACAAAATTTTTTGATGTTAAAGGATTGCTTGAATTATTCTTTTGACGAAATGAGGATAAGTACGAAAAATTTATGTGCATTCTCTCCTCGGTAGCCAGAGCTAAAGGAAGAACTAATCTGCTCTTCACTTATCAGGGATCTATTGGCATAAGTCAGGAAAGAGATTCGGGACAGTTCATGGAAAAGTTTTAGAGAACAAAATCGTCGTGTTCAGTTTTCCCTCTCTTTTTTAAATGAAAATACTACTATAATAAAACAGTTGAAGAAGCTGCTCAGGAAAAGATAAAATTCAAATACGCTAACAAGAATTATACCATGTCCATTGAACTTTCTACCAGCTTTGAATTATAAAGTTTACAAGCAGTATATAGAGGGAGGACACATTGCTCGAATCCAAATAAAATTTAGAAACTGCGCAGTAAAATAGTATTTTTTAGAGAAGTTAAAAGCTGAACTTTTTAAATCAAATATAATACAATCACTACAATGATCACAGACAACAATCTCAAAAGTATCATCTATTCCCACAGCACAATTTCTAATCCTCTTAGCAGTCGGATTCGACATCTTCTCAGGCACTGAAAAAGGGGAATTCATAGGTAACTACTACCTTCAAAAATCCTGTACAACTAAGAAATAACGTAACCTTCAAAATTTACAGATGACAGTTCTTCAAATCTAAAGATGAAACGAGACGAGTTCCAGATTGAAATTCGAAAAAAGGTCAGGTACGAAATCTTTCCGATGGACCACGTAAACTTCACCTAATTTTCTCCACCAGAGATGATATCCTTAACTCGAGACGGCGACCACACCTTAAGCTTGAAAATACTATAAGAACTTTGACAGATGCCGGAATTCTACCAAAGACTCCAGAAAACATCAGACTTAAAGATTATATAGACCAGGTGCTTGCGAAAGATTTTACAATGCGAGATTTCCCGGTTCTCATTGAGGCGATTAGGTCTTCAGATAGGCTCCAAAACCATTACGGAGCCATCGGAATACGAAAAATATTGTCGGTTGACAATCCACCCATTGGAGAAGTTATTGACGCAGATATCGTCCCAGTGCTCATTGAGTTTGTACGAAAGCAAGATGAACCTCATCTACAGGTAAATTAATGCTTTCCACGTGTTCATAACATTTGGGACAGCTTGAGGGTGCTTGGGCAATGACAAACTTAGCTTCTGGATCGTCACTGCATACGAAAGCTATCGTTGAGAAGGGGGCTATTTCTTTATTTATTGAGTTGCTAAAGTCTCCGAGTGTTCAAATTGCCGAATTAGTAAATCGCTGACTGTTTCTTGTTTGTAACTGTGGTATTGAAAGGCTATTTGGGGTCTTGGAAACATAGCCGGAGACACAATCACTCTAAGGAACCAAATCATAAAGGAAGGCGCTATAGAACCGTTAATCAAGTTACTTAAAGACTGCAAGGATGATAATATCATAAAGCAAGGGATATGGACACTTTCGAACCTCTGCAGAGGCAAGCCGCTCCCTAAATTTGAACTGGTTTACAAGACCATAAATCCGTTTGCTGAGGCGCTAAAAACCTCAAATGATCCTGAAATCCTGATTGACGCTGCCTGGGCACTCTCCCATCTCTCAGGTGACCCTACAAAATTTCTCATTATCATTAGAAATTGTCATAGATGGGAAAAAAATGCGAATTCAGCTAGTACTCGACGCTGAGGTAGTACCTAGTTTAATGAAGCTAATCCCCACCGCTCCACTCCAACTGCTAATGCCAAGCGTTCGCATCATCGGGAACATATGTGCAGGCTCTAATGAACAATGCGACGTAATTGGTTTACAAAATCTCCTATTCAACGCTACCCATAGGTGGTGTTAAAGCATCCTGATTTTCTCTCAATACTTATGGCTTTACTTCAACACGAGAAGAGAGCTGCCAGAAAAGAAGCTGTGTGGATCATGTCTAATCTTCTTGCAGGGACTGTCAATCAAATCGAGCTAGTGATGAATTATCCAGGGATGATTCAGCAGTTGTTTCAGATGTGTGATTGCAAAGATCTTGAGGTAAATAGTTATTATTGAATGATTAACTCAAATGACCAACGAAAAAGATCAAGCGGGATGCGCTTTGGGGCCTTTCTAACATAACGGGATATGGAACATTGAAACAAGTGAGTTGCTTGATTGATGGTGGATACATGGAATTAGTTGTTAATCATTTGAATATGGATGAAGACGAAAAGATTCTTGCTGTGTGCTTGGAAGCAGTACGCAATATACTAGGACTTGGCGCGAAGTCTTCGAACTTGCGAGGAGAGAATAGTTTTTTGTCCCTTTTTGATTCGTTAGGAGGAACTCGAAAAGTAGAAGATCTACAAAATCATAAATCCGACGAAGTACATGAGAATGCGCTATCTATTTTAGAGGAATACTATGATTTAGAAGATGCATAATGGGTTATGTGCGTTTATGAGTGTTGAATCAATTTTTATTATACATGATTTCTGTATTTGAGTTGAGATCTGATTGCTTTGTTTGATTCATTGACGATTAAATGGATCCATTTGAAATTATTCCAGTGATATTTCGTAGCTTTTGAGAATGTATAGGGTGAAATTTGAGGTGTTAAATGAAATTTTGCGTCCAAGGTAGTACAATGACTTATTTCTGGGATTTATTTTGGAAAAAAATCTCAAGCCGTTGCTTCTCTCAAGTAGTAGTATAGCAAGCCAATGCTATAGGTTGGTTTATTGTAGCCACCTCAAACGGCAACAGAGAGAACATTTGAATGATTCAGCTAATGCACAAAATTAATTTGCATTGTGAATGAATGTATTGCTTCCTGCTCTGATACTCGAAATTGAGAAAAAGATCAATCATAATAAGTCTTTCTCTGTCATTTCTTGCTCTCTTCCCTTACAAACCAAAATTAACACGACTCTCTCTCTCAATAGAAGCTATCAACACAGGAATTCCAATTATAGAAAAAATGAGTAAACGGTATGAGAACAACTCAAAGAAAACCTCAATGCCTGGCTCTCAACGATTATAGACTTTCTTCCCGATTTGCTTCAAATTCGAATAGCAATCATCATTAATTCTAAAATTGCACGACCGTTTTAATTGCTTCTTTTCTGCGTTAACCGATCAAAATATGCCTATGGGTTTTACCTGTGACTTTTTTCGCCTTACTTGCCTGAAACGATCCCGACTTACCGCCTTCTAAAATTAGCTTAAATTTATTTTTAGAAGGCAAAGGCAATTAGAGCCTATAAGTCAGCTCGTTAACAGATAGTGTCAGATATATTCAAACTTAAATTGCGAACTCAGCCTAATAAAAATTAAAATAGAGAAACATCATCTCATGGCAAACTTCCAATACACTTCTGCAGACCTGGCTAGCAGCATTATCGTATTGCTGTTCCTCGCTGTGTTTCTTGCCTACTACTTCCGCAAGACAAAGGTCATTGTTGCTTATTCAAACATCAAATTCTCAAAATTTATCGATTCTGCTCGCTCGCTTAAATCAAAACGATTCTGTCCGTTCCCGCTGCTATCCTTTGCACTTGGACAGTGCTATCTCTCGTTTCAGCGTTGCGAAGATGATGTACATTTGATTCAAATGCGAGAATCATTCAATTACCCTAGAGGAGGGCAAGGACATGTAGAATGGATTACTGACAGCTTGAATCCTTCTAAAAAATTCGCTACAAATTTGATTGCATTTGTCTTGCCTGGTTTAAGATCTAAACCTGATGCTCCTTACCTTCGAGATCTTTTCTCTAAGCTGCTAAAAAGAGGCATTCGTCCAGTGCTGTTTGTTCCTCGCTTCAATGATTCAGAGTTGGTGTTACCAAAGGAGGGCTACCTGGACCTGGTAGATGATATGCACCATGCTGTTCAATTTGTTAAAAGCAAATATCCTGAGGCCAAATTAATCGCAATCGGACACTCGTTCGGAGCAAATACCCTCGTAAACTACCTTGCAAGATACAACGAAGAAACGAATATGTTAGCTGGAGTCTCAATTGCAAATCCGTTCAATTTTGTGTTATCTAGCAAGTTTGTCAGAGGAACCATCATTGAAAGGCATCTCGTGAAAGGAATGAAAGAAATTATCAATGGTGGATTAGACAATATTATGAATAGTTGTAGCCGCTACAACTTGTCGATATCTGATTTGCTAAAGGCGAATACCATCGAAGAGATTGATAATGAATTTTCATGCAAGGTTTTTGGATGCAAGGATGATGAGGAATATTATGAGCTAATTTCAAGTGGAAAAAGACTGAAAGATGTCCGAGTGCCACTTTTGTTGATAAATGCGGAAGATGATCCTTTCATATCTCCGAAAGGATTGCCAAGAGATGCGCATGTGAAAAATGAAAATTTACTATTTGTTCGTACTCAAAAAGGAGGGCATCTAGGATGGGTGGAAGGAATTTTCAAACTGAAGAGGTGGTATATACCAGTTGTGACTGACTTTGTGAAATGGATCGCAGAAGAAAGAAATATAATAATAATGTAAATTTATCAGATTTTGTTGTAAATCGATTTCCTATCATAATTGTGTCTGATATACGAGTTTTTCATTCGCAATATTTTCGCATGTGGAGAGTTTCATATTGTATTAATTGTAAACATCACTAATTAATTTACTTACTTTCTCACGTACAATTTTCTACACCTATTCGATCTCCATGATAGAAAACTAATTCGAAGATGATACAGTGATGACTCCAAATAGTGGCTTGCAACCGTTATTTAATAGCTGAGAATTCCTTATTTAGGGCGAATTGCGTAGGTTTTATGTATACTCTACAAATGCCAGACGCTGTAGATGAAGCGCGAAGAAATAAAGAAGCAAAATAGTAAGAAATAGCTTTGAAAAACATACTGAATCTATCTGTTGAAAACTGACAGCCTTCGAAAGCTACCAACCGATTCTTGTCTATATTTCTCTGATATCTTATAATATTGCTATTAGATTAGAGCAAATCCCTCGCAATGATCATATGTAGTCGGTCAAAGCTTAGAGCTTCACTGTCTTTTAATTTTTTTCCTCATAACAGCGCTGATCCTAATTGTAAAAACTCAAAGCCACTAAGAATCTATTTTCAAATCAATTCCTTCTCTGTTGTTGGAAACTCAATATCTCCAGACTGAAATCTATGACGCAAAATTATATCAAACTCGAAGAGGACACTATCGAAGACATTCAAATCCACATCAACAAAATTATCACAGGTTTTCCTTGCAGAACGCACTCCAACGAGACGGTGAGGTCTATTTTATTTTCCAAGACAGCCGATCCCGTCCTCGTATGCTTCGATTGTCTAATCGGCCTGGAAGAGTCCCAAAAGAAAAATCTCATCAAAATTTATGACTATTTTGCCGGGCTTGTCAAAAGTGATGTAACTCAAGACACCGCTCCCCAAACTCCTGAAATTCCGACCGAGGCCGTGGCACTTTTGGAAAAAGAAAAAGAATATACCGAAAAATTCACTTTGCAAGTAGAGAAAGAAAAGCAAAATGTCATCGAATTATTCGAAACTGCCAGCAATTATATCCTTCAGAAACTCGAAGAAAAAAGAAACTGCGTTCTCAAGCAACTAGAAGAAAACGTTATAATGCTCAATAAAAACTTTAGTTTACTCAAGGCAAATGTTGAAAGGCAAAACACGAAAAACGGGTGTCTTCTCACATGGCACTCATTGCTGAGAGAACTAAAGAAAATGAAAAAAACTGCCGAACTTGAGACTTTTTTGAGCGTGTACAAAACAGATTTCGTAGAGAAAGGAGCTTTTCATGAAAGGGATCCTGAGAAAGCAAAATATGGAGTGTTTGAATATGTTAATAGAATTAATGATCAATTGCAGACTGCCTCAAAACCACTGACCAAACCCACCATACCAAGCACCTTCCAGGAGGCTGTTTCTGAACTAGCGGACCAATTACGTGCTTCAAATCCTCAAGGTTGTGTCCGGCCTTTTGGGAAACCAAGCAATAATATGGGTATACGCCAAGAGATTGCATTTTGTAAACACAGAAGTAAAATATTGAGAGAAGGTGAGCTAAAGCACATCGAAAAAATGTTTCACGAGAGCCCGATCACCGAACTTGCACTTTTATATAGAGGAACTATGCACGGGATTGAAGCTGCACGTTTTCATGAGAGATGTGATGGACAGGGTTCTACTATCAGCCTATACTGCTTTAAACATCGTCAAAATGGAATTCTGTTTAGAATTGGAGGGTATTCTGATATTGAATGGAAGATGGGGATAAATAGCTCTCAAAAATCTAACGCAAGTTTTTTGTTCTCTCTCAAGGATTTTCACTCAGGGTATTTTAAGGCGAGTATCATCGACGAGAAGAAGAACCATGCTGTTTATGTTCACGACAAGCACTTCCCAACGTTTGGTTATGGATTATCGTTTTGTTCTGACCTTTGGTTTAACCCACAGACCGGAGGACTGAGAATGAATCCCATTACTTATGACGTAGCTCAAAATTGCGAAAAAATACATTATACTCTCGATCCAAAGGAATGGAAGATATTGGAAATTGAAGTGTTTAAGATTCGAGTTGGGTGGTTAGACAAGTTCAAATATTATCAGTTTCCGAAAACTACTTTGAAAATTTAGAGCCTGCAGGGTAATTTCTTGTAAATTCTCGGTTTAGAGACTCTGTAAAATATATACGTCAATTGATGAGGTCATATGAATCATTTAATTGTGCGAAGAGAATCTATTTCTTTCGATTCCACTGCAATGCCTGTGGTGATTAATCTAGGGATAAGGCGGAATGATAACTAGTAAAAAAATCAGATAACATGTCTCTAGCAAAATCTGAAGAAAGAGATATTGAATTGATTCTGAAATTAAGTGTGACAGGGACACTGGATACACAAGTTAAATAATTTGTTAAAGTATGAAACATGTACCCTAACATAATCAAGCTATTTAATATTAAGCATTTACTATGCTATCTTATTCATAATTTTAATGTTACATTAATATCCCATATGCAATTCAGATATGGGTCACTTTCGGTTGCTTCGAATTTTTCAAAAACTTCATTGACTTCGCCAGAGGCATATGATATCCTCCAAACCTATCTGCGATAGATTCGCCTCCTGTCTCAAACTCATAGCTCTCAAATTCTTCTTCATGCTTGTTCTTTTGAGTTTCTTTATGTACCTTTGTCGGACTTTCCAAAGATTTCGTTTTCTCCCAGTTCAGAGACGACGCACTAGCGCCCGTCGAGAAAAAAGCCATCGTTCCGACCTTCTCGTTGGCACTCTTTTCTATTAGCTCCAATGTCGATAAATACGACTCCTCCGTCTCAAAGCCATAAAAGGAGAAAGATGTAAGGTTCAGGGATCCACAGCTCGCACACTTTTTATGGATGCTGTCGATATTTTTCTTCACTGGATCAAAAGACCTAAATTTAATTGAACCCGGATCAAAACGGAGAGGCGGTTGGACTTTTCCAATGCGTACATTGCTTAGACTTATTTGCGCCATCCATGGATGCGCTGAAATCTCCTTTAGTCCAGCATTTGCTCCAAGACGCAGCATCGGATTTGGCTCTAAGAGCCTTTTGATAAAATCTTTGAGATCGGCTGATAAATTTCCAAACTCCGGGTTTTTTGCTTCAAGAAATGCACGATCCTTTTCCTCGAATACTGGGACCTTCCCAGTCGCAAGCTCGTAAGTCAAAGTTCCGAGGTTATAGTAGTCAACGAGACAACTATAGCCAATTTTTTGGGGGATTTCTGGCGCCATAATTTGCAGCGTCCCACATACAGAGTAATTCAGATCAATCAAGTTCTCCACGCTTTTCGCAAGACCAAAGTCGGTGATCATGATATGTCCATCGATGTCTAAAAGCAGATTCTCCGGCTTAAGGTCACGGTAGATATAACTCTGGCCATGAATCGCGTTTAACGCGAGGATGGTTTCAGCGATATAGAAGCAAATCTCGCTCTCCTTCAGCCTTCTTCTTGAAAGAATCATATGGATATCACCACAGGGAACAAAATCCATAATGAAATAAAAATGGTTTTCCTAATGAATAAAATTTAGAAAATTGAGATGGAAGGTGGCAATTACTGTTTGAAATGAGTAGTGGAGAGTCACGACATTAGGAGAGTCGATATCGAGCAAGGCTTGACGCTCCCTCATCACGATTTTCCTTTTTCTTCCAGTCAAGTCTCCTTTCTTGATCTGCTTCATCGCAAAGAGTTTTCCGGTCTCTCTTCTTCGAACTAAACGCAAGGCAATTAATTAAATTATAGTCGCCTAGATAGGTGTGACTTTACCTAAATACACGTTGGAGAAGGCTCCTTTGCCAATCTGTGATTCGATCACGAAGTTTTCAAGGCTTATTTTGCCTTCTTCACTTTTTGATCTAACTTCTTGTTGGTAAAACGCCTTGAGAACTGTACCGTCCTTTATGATAGAAAGGCTTCTCTCTGGGAGAGTTAGCCAGTAATCAACCGCGAATTTGCCATCTACGGTCTGGAGAGCGAGGATACGCTCGTATTGCTTTACTTTAGGATCGATTTCTTTTAATCGCTCGTTAGCCTCTTTCAGAAGCCACCCGCAGGTGAGCTCTTTCGATTTTTCAGAAGGCACAAGGATACTGATTGTGAGATCGGGTGTATATTGGATGTAGATGTTCTTCATGCTGAAAATAATATTGTTATTATTTGGAACTGAGAAACTTGAGCTGAAAAGAAATCAGAACCTAACAATTCTACGATTCGGTAAACTTCATTGATTGCTAAAATGAGCAGAATTTTATTTCAGTAAGTATTTGGATTCAAAAAACTTTCTATACCTTATTTACATTTAATAATTCGAAATTCAACTTCTCAGATTTACTTCTCGACTCGATTAAAAATTTATTAAAAACGCTGAAAACTCAGTACAATGCATCATTTCCTAATTTTGCGTGTATGAGACCAAAGATTCGTTTTGTAGCAATTTTGAAAGTAAGAGATGAACGCAGGAGATCTCTCTTGGTCTTTACTCTAAATGCGATAAGGATTTTGAAACAATTTCTAAGGGAGAAAATAGCATTTTGATTTGATTTGAATGGCCTTTCAGTGCTTCTTCGTGATTTTTTTTTTTAGCTAAAAACGCCGATAGAGCATCAGTGTTCCAGAATTTTAAATGCTATTAAATTTTTAAAAAAAAAAAACATGAAGTATTACTGATATTCTGGCAAGCTCGACACTTTTTGGTAAGAGCAGTTAGATATCACAAATCTCGTAGGAGCAAGCGCTTTGCTTGTGTTTGATGACATAATTAGCACCCTACCTGCAAAAAGAGAGTAGAGAGGCAAATTTAGCTTAATGTACGTTTGTAATTAACAAAAATGCCAAAACAAGCCTCAATATTGATAGATTTGGAAAGCCCAACCTAAGGCGGTCCCGTTTTCTTTACCAACGTCAAAATCGAACATATTAGATAAAATACATTCTTTCACAGCTCTTTATCAAGGACTATTCTTTTTAAATGTCCAAAGCAACTTCCGAATTCAGCATAGCTTTATTTGAATTGAAGTTAGAGAAAATTGTGAAGAGCAACCAGATATTCTGTATTAGTAAGACCAAAACAGGAATCTCTTTAAGAGCAGCGCTAATCTCCGGTTGGAATCAAAATTAATTGATCGATTTTTCTTAAGTAGTTCTTGGAACTATTAAGAGCAGTTTAAAGTGTATTTTTTTTTTTATTTCGCGACGTTAGAGCATGAATTTATTATACTTCAGAAAGAATGCTTCGCTTGCAAACGAAAACCCGCTTCCAGAATCTCTTCTTACTGTGAATTCGTGAGGAATATAGTATCCTCATAAACCTTAGTTTCCCAAGATGTGAGGCTCCGCTAACAACCCCAACTGTTACCATGAATGGCCTCTTTTATCAGAGTTTTGTTGAACTCCAGTTAGTTAGGTCTTTCTAGAGAAAGTAAGTACACTCAAGCAAACGATGAACACAAAAGAAGCTTAATTAGCGTTAATTAGCAAAATAATAATCATTTGAACAAAAAACTCCACTTCTCATCCAACATTATCTGAATAAGTCAGTGATCTTTTTTTCATAAATAGAATACAGATCTTTGGGGTTCGTTTTGTTTATATTCATTGCCACTGTAGTCACAGATTTGGAGCTATCAACCGCCTTTTTAAACACCTCCAAATTCGAATTCATTTTTTTCCACCTTTTGAGTAGTTCATTATGAAAGTCTTCAACCATCAATTTCTTCTCTTTGCACTTCTCGAGGTTCTCTTTCGCGTCATCCTCTGCCTTTTGTCTAAAAATGTTTATAGCCACTAATTAGCGAATTCGTTACGCTGTTAGAAAGCTTTCTCCTTGCCTAATCATGTGAGCTTTCACATGCTGCGAAATTTCTAACACAACTATTAGCCCCACCCTCGATAGTAATCTTACCAGTCATTTTGTACATGAGCTCTTCTAATTGACCCAGAAGAACACTAACAGTCTGCTCCTTCTCGGTGATAATATCGATGTATTTGAACAAATTCTCTTTGAATACATATAATTCGCGTCTATCTCTGTCCACTTCTTCGAAAGTTATATGAAAATAAGGAGGAAGCCTCTCAATTCTGCAGGAAAAAAGCTCTGATTTCTCTTGTTTCGCATAATTAGCTGCAACACTCCAAATAAAACCCACGATTGCCTCACATACCCCGGTTGTGCGCTTTTCGTCAATTCCAAAGGTGCTGAGCATGCTGTTCGTGGTCTGCTGCAATTCAACACGGATTTCTTCCAACTCGCTAAAGATTTTGCTCGCCTCTTCGAAAGTCTGGGCAGTAATTAGATTAGAAATAATGATTGTATACCTCATTATATGAACCAACGGGCAATTTTGCACATCTTATCAAAAGGGACTCCTTTGAACGCGACTCTTCTTTAACCTCTCTATCTCCACAGCAGCAGCTTCCCATTGGTTTTTCCTTTTTCTGGGCTAAGCACAAATATTCGAAGAGAAGTGGTGTGTTATTAAATAAATAGAAAATAGAATTTTCGAAGATAATTTCACATGTGTTTTTCGAAAAAGATGAGCATATATGGCGAAATTTGACCACAATACGAGGGGATGAATGCGTTTGTTAGACTCTGTTTGCTAAAACGAAATATAAAACGTTTCTTTCGTCTTGGTAATGCATAAATAGAGAATTATATGCCACGAATTCAAGTCATTACAAAAAGTAATGTCTTTATACACATGACTTTTTAAAAGCTAATCAGATGGAAACCACATAAGATTGGCTGGGAAAGAGTTCCAGCAATCCCAAATACAGCGCTTCGTCTTTAGCATGGCTAAATAGCCTTATGCATAAAACGAAGCAGGTTGACCTGTTTGACTCCTGAGAAATTGCCAATTCGACCAAAATTCATTGAATCGCAAACCTTTAGGAAGTCAGCATAGGTGAATTAATTATACCCAATAATTTTAACAATTCCGTCAGCACCGCCTGAAATAAGAGTATGAGTCTGGCATAATCTGATGATTAGGGGTACCTGTCACGATTGTATCCTCCTGGTTGCTGCTATAATATACACAATGTGCTCCTTCGTCATATTTCTTTGAATGGACCTATTAGATAGTGGCTAGTAGGGAGATCATAGGAGCAGCAATTTTACCATAGTCTCGCCCAAGCATTGGAAGTTTCTTATGTCCCAGATGCGCAGAGTGCCATCGTGTGACACTGAAGCCAGATGGTTTCGCATTTTATTGATTGAGAGCCCTGTGACTGCGTCTGTGTGTCCAAGCACGGATTTAATTAATTTTCCTACAAAGTATCGAATTTAATATCATAGGAGGATGATATAATAATACCTGAGTTAGAATCAAAGAAATTGATTTTGTTGTCCTCATGACCCGAGATGATGAAATTCATCTCCTCCGAGTATATTATCCTACATATTTTATTAGGAAAAGAAAGGAAAGTTGAATTACTTATTTGGTTGTTGGGAAGCTGAGCTAGTCGTTTTTGAGAATTTCATCTGCATTATTTGTTTTCCCTATCAATAGAAATAACATTGAAGCTGGTAATTCTCAGCAAAGTATTACGTTTTCTGCATTGTATACGATGAGTGAAGGCGAATTCACATACCCAGCGACTATTTCCGTATTCTTTCGATACATCCAAGTGGTCGATGTTGGTATGTCATTACTGCCTATCTCAGGATTTTTAAATGATATCGTCCCGATATGATTTCCTAGCGCAAAGGTGCCTTCATTTTCCAGCGAGGTGCCCCATAGTTTAATATACCCATCTGAACTCGAAGAAATCATTATATTCTAATATAACAATATATAGTCAGCAAAGAGACTTTAAAGCAGCTGTTACCTCGCTTGAATGATGAGCTAGTTGCCAAATCGCGTCTTCATGTGCTTGCCATGCGCCTGAACAGATATCTATATTACCACACGGCCCATAATTATCAACGGCATCAGGGTTCATAATGTTCCAGGCTCTGATCGCTCCCTCTGTTCCAGCCGTAAACATCATATTTTCCTGAGCACTGAGAGACTCGCTATCGATCTGGTTGCCAGTAATCGTCAGTAGAGGTCCGCTATGTCCTCGAACCGTGTAATAAGGGTCGATATGGACGCCTCTTGTTGCTGAATACAACTGTTTCGTATCCCAGAGTTTCATTGTACAATCCTCGGAGATCGTAGCGAGCACAGGATTTTTTGCTGAGAAAAACATTCCTCGAACTCCATCCATGTGGCTTCGTAACGAACACATCGTCTTTGTGAGCTGCAAGGCTTTCTATCAGTAGAATAAGAGGGAAAATTAGTATATTATGGATAATAGCGCAGTATTACCTCATCGATTTCGTTCAATGGTGTCGGTCTAGAGAGATTTCTTTTTTTGCTGATGAGTATTTTCTGGGGTTTGTCAGAATTTGCCGCAGTAATATTTGTAGGAACCGAGTTGCTATTTGATAAAGTCGCAGAAGGTTGAAGTTTATCTACCGTCCATTTCTTGCGAACTGATTCTACCATCGCATGCTTTTGCGCTAATGTTAGTTGCTGTTTTTGTGGTTGCTGCTGACTAGTATTTGCTTTTTGCTGATTTCCTTCATCTTCATGGTCTTTTGGCTTGCCGCTAGCAATTTGCTGTATCTCTTTCGCGAGCATGGTACTACGCTCTGTCTGACTTCTAGTGATATCTGGACCATTGCTTGAGTTCGTTACGGTTTTCTTGTGAAGAGAAATTGCACTTAAATCAATGTGCGAGCTCATAACTTGGACGTTTTCAGGAGAATGCTCGATGACCCTGACGTTTCTTCTGGTCGTCTTTATGCTGGGGTCTTCCAGCGCTTCGGATTTCGGCAAGAAAGAAGATGGGATCAAGAAGGCTGAGTTGCCGCCGCTTTGGGTCCTGCGGTGACTTGAAATACCTCCGCTGGCTTTCTCATCGACTGATTTCATGCTTCGGCAGCTGCTCGTTGGCTGGGTGGGCAGATAATGACTTCCTGAGGGTCCTTTACTGTGAGTGGTGTTCCTAATCAAAGCGATAAATGATTTTGATGTGTTATCAGAGATAATTTACATTGGAGAATGCGCAAAGCTAATGTTTTGTATCGACATATGCGATGGACTTGGCTTTTCATTCGAAGGGTGCTGCTTATGCTGATTTTTTAACAAATATGGCCCTGTGGTTTGGTCAATAGAGCCATGCGACTGACCAGATGCTGGCGAGGTGCTTTGAAAATATTGATAAATGACTGAAACGCTGAATTTTGCTGTTACATTCTGCTATGCTCGCTCTTTGTCGGGAATCCCGGGAATATAATTGACAACCGAGGAGAGTGATTTTTTTGAGGATACATGATCTTCGGAGAAAAGTCGCTTTTCACTCGATGATGACCCGCAAGCGCCCTGAGCTTCTCAGATGCGTTTCTGGCTCTTGAAAAAGCAAATGTTTAGGCTCTTTTGGAAGTTAGATATACTTTTCATGGTGTAGTTCTTCCTCAAATTGATGGAGTTTTCTCTTTGTAAGCTCCAGCTCTTTGGTTTTGAGTGATAAGTCCTTCTGTAGCATGCTTATTTTTTCCTAGACGGCTCAGAATCACATTGGAATAGGGCAATAATACCTGCATTAGCGCCTTTTCTACCAACCAGCCATCTTTGTCTGCAGGGCGCCTAACTTGATTTCGAAGAAATTCTATGACTCCGTTCCACGTGTAGTTCGCTGTGGAAGTGGATTCGACACCTTGTTAGAAGAATTTGAGGAAAGTGCGCATAAAAGCGGTGCTTACCTACGTTCTTCATGGTCTTGGATTAATCCGTAAATACGTGGCCTGCTAAGCTATCTCTCTTAATCAGAACTCCAGTAATTATTTTTTAATGATGCCCTGATTAATTAAAGTTAATACATGGAAATCAAGATCGAAATTGCGCCAACCCTGAAGTCTCTTTACAATTATATTCGAAAGGAGTTGCCTCCGGTCAAAACACTAAAGATCTGCAGTTCTCTGCTCTTTTTCCTTTAATTCCAAGGAAAATTTTATAGTAGATAATCTTCTGAAGCTAATTGCTCTCAAATAAGGTTGAGAGTTCGAATTTAAGTGGGAAACATTAGGCATTCCTTTTCTTTTTACTTAGAAATAAACGAGGAAATCGGTAGCCATCATTTTCAAAATTTAAGAGCAATAAGAGCAGAAAAATGCCTTGTTTGAAAAATCATACTAGCACACAAGAAAACGAGAGAATCATTATGTGCAAATTGTTAAAAAAGTAGCCTCAAACCACAGATGACCTGAAATTCTGGGATGATTCCTGTTTGCTTCTCAATTATTAAAAAAAGTTTTGTTTGATTACTAATTTTCGATATTCCTAAAGATTTCGCTCATATTATATGTTGGAAATACTGCAAAAATTAAAAGCTCATTGCTGTTGTGTGAGCAACGATAGGCTAGCGGCTGCCAATATGAACCGGGTAGCTTTGAGCAAAAACTTTTTTCCTTTCTCTCACAGAGTGTGAGACACGAAATTTTTGAGATTGCTTTCAAGTGAGTCCTTGTCAAAAGAATTTTTTCAATGAAGAAATTGACGCTTATACCACCTTCTCTATTAACTTCTTTCTTTAATGATTATGATTAGTTTTTACTTGGTACTTGTGAACTCAAGCATCCCGAATTTATTTCTACCCGAAATAATCCAGAAATGGAATTGACAAAATAGCTTGCCATAAATCTTTTTAGGCTAGATTATCTCAGAACGGAAAATATAATTAATCATTCCTACTCGAAGCAAGCAGAAAAATTAATATTTCTCATCGGAAAAGAAAAAATATATAATTTACTCATATGAGATAACCTCTGCGCTTGTTAGAAACTGCTGAGGATGTGAAGATAAAATCTGATTTTCAATCCGAATAAGAAAAAGAAAAGCAATATTATTTTGCATTCCTTCACAATTCAACTCTATTTTCTGACCAAGGTAATATCATTTACCTTAGAAGTCATAGCGTCTAGCCGAGACGTACATCCTTGCTTTTTCATCTTGAAAATTAATATTATTTCACAAAAGTCTTCTTCGACGAATACAAAAGAAAAAAAAACACAATTTAGACAAGAACAATTAGAATGCATTCCTTTTAATCCTGCTAATGATTATGATAATACACCGAGGTAATAGATAATTCATCGAGCAGGAGCAAAGTTTTGGAACACAACTCTCAATAAAAAACTTTTGATTTTTATTAAATCACAGAGTAAACGTAACGCACCTCCAAAACAAGAACACGCATGGCTGAGACTAACTTAATCAACTCAACTTACAAGCTTGGAAAGAAACTGGGCAGCGGTTCCTTTGGAAAAATCTATTCTGCCGTCAACGTCAAAACACAGCAGGAAGTGGCCGTTAAAGTCGAAGAACTAAAATATAAAGCTCCTCAACTTCAATACGAAGCAAGGCTCTATCAGAATATCCTGGGTGACAAACCCGAGCTCGTCGAGGGCGTCCCACGGATTTACTACTTCGCGTCCCAGAAAAACTACAACCTCTTAGTCATGGACCTCCTTGGACCATCTCTCGAAGACCTCTTCACTGCCTGTGGCCGTAAGTTCTCTCTGAAGACCGTTTTGATGCTAGCGGATCAAATGATCTCTCGCATCGAGTTCGTTCACTCTCGAGGCTACATCCATCGAGACATTAAGCCAGATAATTTCTTAATAGGCACCGGGAAGAAAAAATATATTGTTTACGTTATCGATTTTGGACTTTCAAAGCGCTATGTTCGAGACGGCAAGCATATTGAATTTATTGAAGGGAAGAAGCTGACTGGAACGGCGAGATACGCCTCGATCAATACTCATGTCGGCTATGAGCAAGGCCGACGAGACGACATGGAGGCCATGTGCTATGTGTGGATCTACTTTTTGAAAGGAAGTTTACCTTGGCAGGGTTTGCGTGCGAATTCAAGGCAAGGAAAATATGAGAAAATCAAAGAGGTGAAAATGAGCACGGAAGTCGACAAGCTATGCGCAGGACTCCCGGAAGAGTTTGTAAATTACCTAAACTATGTAAAGAACCTCAAGTTCACCGAAAAGCCGGACTATGAGATCCTAAAGCAAAGCTTTAGAGATTTATTCGTTCGGATGGGATATCAATACGACTATGAATATGATTGGACAAAGAAAGCGAAAGCGTCAAATGCGCTTCCGACCACGGAGGGGCAAATGAAGAATGTGATTAAATTTGAAGATATAGAGCCGAAGGAAGAGGAAAAGATACCAGATGAGAAAAGGATGATGTACGACAAGACTCGCGAGGCGAATAAGATGGTAATGAACTTTTTCAAGGGAAGTCGTAGATTATAATAACATTCAAATTTTGTAGAGAGAAGAGAATCCTACAACCGCTGCTCTCAAGATCAACTCGCCGGTTGTCAAAGGCAATACGAATAGTTTAGAAACCAAAAAAAGAGTGCAAACGACTGATAATGTTGATATGATGTGATCGATTCTCAGCAAAAGAGAGGAAATTTGAAGCCGACGAGAGAGAGAGTCGGTGAATCAAGAGGAATTTTATAAATTTTTGGTTTATTTGATATTCAGATATTTTTAGTTTAAATATCTCTAAATTAGTTCAATCTGAATACCAGATCGTTGCGCGTCAACGATAGATTTAGTAGTTAGGATCCTGAATACGAAAAGAAGCTATTAAACTCTGAAAAACAATTTTTTGCGAATACCTGGATGCCATATTTTGTATAATATCATTTTAAAACGAAAAGATGGCAAAAATCACAATGCAGGGGTAGCTTAACGCTATCTAAGGCGTTGTGATTGATGGATTGACCAATTTCTTTGTTGAAATAACGTGGTCTTAACTATCATTAAGGAAAGTACTTATGCGCTACGTTATGTTCACAGCACTCAAAAGAATAAAGAAGCTATGTGTAGGATGATTAGAACACATCACAACAAATGTTCCATTTGCTTGCAAGCAAGTTTTAATGGCCTTTATGATACAATTTCTTAAGCTTGCTATCAGTAACACTTGAAAACGGCTGCTTTAATGTGTAAATGCTTATTCGCTCTTTTCTTCTAGGTGTTTCGAACATTTGGTTGACTAATTGAGTTCTATGAATAAGAAACAAAGCTACTTTTGAGAATTACTGAGAAAAGAAAACAGGTTCTTACATGAGTTCCGATTTAAATTCAGGTATGAATTTTAATTTATAAGATAATCTATTCCATTTGGTACTGAATTAACTCATTTAAATTTAACTCAGACTTCTCATGAGCAAGCAAACTCCGTTTGTTTTTCTAATTCTCTTGTGTCTGATGCTTAGCCTTGCTTTCGGCTGCGGCATAGCAACTTTTAATATCAGCAGAGAATACACGTGCAATTCTAATGAGAAGGATGTCTTTGGAGTCAACACATTTCCCTCGGACTTTGCCAGGACAAGAGCCCTTGTCATCGGTATGTGGGTTCAACATAAATGGAAGGACATGCCTTTGATAAATGGTGATAATACAATTGTGCTGTATAAATTGACATCAGCTAATCAAACCGATAATGATCGAAGACCTGCTTGTTATGGTGTTAATATCAATACGTTATTCTGCTCAGTTAAAACAACTTCGGAGATTTACGACACTAGAACTTGGGGACCCGAATTAGATGCATGGTATTTTCTCTTATCTGATGTCGATATAGATCAGCAGACTGCAAATTTTAGAGTGCTAGCCGCTTCTGAGATGTCGACTTCTAATGAACCTCCCTTGAAAGTGCATATAACTTTGACAAATCTTAATTTTGCAGAATACTACTATTCCTCTCAAGATTTCCAGCTCTTTCTCGGGAATGATGGCTACCATCATATCTATAGCTGTATCTCAATTTGGCAGCCTTTCATGATGACTGGATATACGCCAAAACCCGAAGATATCTACCTATTCGCCTTTGGGTTTACACTTATCTCACATAAATTTGCTATCAAACCTTACAGCGTCTACCAAAATATGCTTGAT
>ENA-UOUE01000391-UOUE01000391.1-compost-metagenome-genome-assembly--contig:-NODE-391-length-35496-cov-14.826760_pt1 | contig 35496 bp, 13 predicted proteins | sample MGYA00238146_ERZ747223 | MGnify/ENA primary metagenome ERZ747223 (study PRJEB28781, sample SAMN06268865) | compost metagenome | isolation source: single cell | place: USA: California, Emeryville, Joint...
CCAAGATCTCTCCAATTAATGAAGAATCAGTAGAGCTTGAACGGGGATCTATCCTAACAATTATTTTATTTGTTAAATTTACTAAGATGCTTGGTTTAAACTTTTCACTTTGAATCTCAAATCGTAATTTGGACAAATCAACTTACCTGCGATGATAGGCCTGGAAAGAGAAAGAAATGGTAGTTCATTTCTATCAGATATTTTTTTTCCTTCACTCAGCACCTGAGAGGAAAATTTCTTCGTAGTGGTATTTTCTGCAACCAAGAAATAGTTACAAAATCAGTAGAGAGAACTTCGAGAAGGCATAAAAAGTAGTTACACCATTAATGAAACGTTAAATTACAGATTTTATAGTTCTTGAAGAACATCGTACATATACCGATCAGTAAAATGCTCACTTCTAATAACTGCCAAACTAGCCGATGTCAATATCAATAATTAAATTAAACATTAACAACAAAACAACAAAGCCAATGGACACTAAAAAAACTTACTCCTCCGAACTTTCATCACCAGCTTTCATTTTGATAATGGGAATCTTTTTGGCACTCGGAATGGGTGTTACAATAGCTGCTGCGGCGTACTCATGCATTCAACGATGTATTTATTATCATATTGAAAGCCCCACAATAACCATAATTTGTAAGGCAGGAGAAGCAGAAGGAATGGTATTCACCCACATACTCAAATAGCTGTAAATTTACCCCTCATATTATTTATTTATCTTTTCATAGCCGAAAAAAAGATTAAGGGAGATACTTACAAAAGAAGAATTTGATCAATTTATACCAGTGCGCACATATGACCACTCTGTCAATAAATACCATGCAAGGTATATAATGTTCTTGATATGAAAAACTAGCTTGAACAAAGCAATTGTGTTGTTTGTTTGGAAGAGTTCACCGCCGAATCAATAGTAAGGGAAACTCCATTTTGTAATCATCTTTTCCATGCGAAATGTCTTGAAGAATGGCTTGATAAAGGTGAGGTAAAGAACCGATTACTTTCTATCTGGATGTCTGATTTAACGCTTTTTAGAGGTGTCCTGACTGCCGACAGAGCATTACTATTCTTGAGTTCAGAAAAATGCAGAGAATGCTGCAAAGTTCAAAGAAAGTAGTTGAAGTCAAACAGGAGCCTAAACTTCAAAAAAGGGATACATTGCAAACAGACGCTCACACTTCCATTCATGTAGAAACGCATGTCGAGACAGGTTCGCATGAGAATCATCCGTCAATAGAAATCAATCCGACAATAGATAGCAATCATGTGATAAGCCATGATCGATGAATAACGCTGATTAGCCGCAATAAATGAGGGATTTCGCATTGTTACTCTGCGGATAATTGGCGATTCTGATTTGAGAAACACTCAGATGACAGCTTCTATCATTTCAGCCAATATTTAATTTAAAAAGTTTTGAGACAACAATATACCACTGTAAATAGGGTTTTGAATATTATCATAATATTTCTTAGTTATCTTCTTCATCTCATTTTCCCTTAGCATGCTCATAAAATTTTCTTAAATTTCTTTCTCACTCACTTCCTCTTTCTGAATGAATAATTTACATTATGCAACGGCTCAGAACTGATAATAATTCGTAATTCCGAATTTATTTAAATCAGACCATCTTCTGGTAGAATCAGTTTTTTGGAAGCTATTCTTCCAAAAGTTGAAATTTTTCTTAAAATTTAAGCCAGTGACAGTCGTTTTTACTAATGACTCGATTATCACGTCCTTGTTGATGTATCGCAACCGCATAAGGAATTCTCAACATGTGATTTCAATCTGCTCATTAATTTCCAACGAAATTGGTAATGAGAACGTCATACCTTGAAAAAGAGCTGGCTCCATCTCCGAACTTTACTGATGCAAATAATATAGATCTTTAAGAATTTTGATTTGTTTGGATCAGTGAATAAATTTAATTTTGACGCGCCAAGGAAATCCACGAATCCACCCGTCATAATCAAAGAGAAAATAAATCAGAATGAACCAAACACACACCGAGTACTCCATCATTCCAGATCAAAAGGATATTCCTTCGCTCGCTTTCATAACATTACTCACAAATACGGTTTTTATAGCCATAATGTTCTTCTTGGTAAAGTTGTACGACCAATGTAACTTTCTCGCTGTTGAAGTTTTGATCAATTATTTTAGATTTTGGAGCACCGCATCGTGATCGAACCGGCGAAATCTCACAGGTACTAGGATATTTTTCACCAACTCATGAACAAATAATAATTTAAGAAGAAAACATTAAAACAGACTCTGAGTGTCAAAGAATTTGACCAGTTTGTCCCAAAGTTCTCATACAGTCACACATCTAACAAATATCATTTACAGTAATTTTCAATTTGCTTTTGAATCTTATAAAGAATAGTTTGTGTGCGATTTGTCTCGAAGAATTTACAAAGGACTCGATGATCAGGAAGATACCGATTTGCGAGCATATCTTCCATGCAAAGTGTATTGAAAAATGGTTCGATATAAATGAGGTACTTGGACTAGTGTATGCATTGGAATTTACGTTGTATTCTAGACATGTCCGGGCTGTCGGCAAAAGGTTACGATGACTGAGTTTAAGGAACTGAAAAGAATCCAAAATAACAAGGCTCTCAGTTCGGCCAGTAACACTGAAAATCAAGGCCTAGCCGCTCATAAGGTTATCGCTGCTCATTAATTAATCAAAGAGAAATTAAATTCACACAGTAGGTTCCTTTTGTTGTTGTCGGTATTCTTCAATAGCTACCTCCATTCCTTCAACTTTCTAATACTCTTAATATAGTTAGGAAAACTGCCTTTTTGTTCATTGCATCTGTCCATGTGAATATAATATTATTTAATCGAAGAAAGTGAAGAAATACTTACTTTTCCGTACATTTATGAAGAAAAAGTATTGTCCCATGGCCGAAAAGAGTAATTTGATTGATGTGTTCATGCCAGGGATTGGTGAAAATAATCTCACCTTCGAAAAATCATCCAATTAGTTTGAATGATGAGATTTTTTATTCAATCACTGGTTTCCTGTAACGAAGCTACCACCTTGTTACAATTCTTGCCCCAAGTTGGGATGATAGCGAGTCTATAACATCGAAAATTTCTAGCATTTCTGAAGCTTTGATGAGCTAGTAAGAGTTTCTTAATGCCGGTTAACTTAAAGAACAGCAGAGGAAATTATTTTTTTGTAGAGAAAATTTTGAAGAAAGAACCACTTTATTACTACCATTTGAAAACTCTTTAATAAATAAATCACATGCGAAACGAATGCAATAATAATGAGCTACTAACTAAACAAACTAAACCGAGGAATTAACAAAAGTGAAGTTATAATCCGGATAAACATGGTCTCCGCGAAGTTGACTACTCATCGCTTTAAGAATGTGCTCATGCTGCACAACGTAGAGCTGTCCAAGCTCATCTTCAAAATCTGCAGCATTAATGATGACAATCTCATTATTTTCAAGCAATTTAGCAATTGCGCTTAAATCAAAATCCCTTGGGACCTAAATCAGAAAAGAATTAGCAAAAACATCACAATAAGGAGAATAATTACAATTTGAACGTCTTTTATGATTGCCGACGTGGCTGGCTGATCACTAGTCTTTCCTGCAACGAGAACTTGATTCATCAACGACTGACTGGAGATGTATCCAACAACTTTTTCCCCATCAACAACAGGAATATATTTAGTATTATGACCCATGACTTCGCTAACTTCAGCAATAGTTGCATTTTTCTTCACATATCTGCTTTCATTCAGCTCGAGCGTTTGCCATTCAACTTCAAAGAGAGGGTGTTTGGGGTCTGAAAGTGAGTCCATGCTCATGAACCCGTTTCTTATCATCCACGAGTCGCTTACGAATTTCGTTACATAATTTCTAACCGAATCGGGGAGAATCACCACACATCTGACATCTTTCCCGAGTCTCATCTCTTTAGCATATTGCACCGCAGCAGCAGTTATCATCCCTGCTGAGCCTCCGCATAGAAGCCCTTCTTCCTTTATAAGTCGACGAGCCATGAAAAAGCTTTCCTTATCGTTTATTTTGATCCATTGGTCTATGACATTTCTATCCAACGTCTTCGGGATAAAATCGTCTCCGATGCCTTCAACATGGAAGGCAGGTGGCTTTATCTCATTCAATTCCTCAGGAAGAGCGAGGATGGATCCATAAGGATCGACTCCGATGATCTTGCAGTTAGGCATCTTTTCTTTGAATTTGCGACCAATACCAGAGATGGTACCGCCAGTACCCGCACCCATAAAAACGTAGTCGATTTTCCCTTCACATTGGTCGATAAGTTCTTCAGCAGTGCCTTCGTAATGAGCTAAAGGGTTTGAAGGGTTGCTGTATTGGCCCAGGTAGTGCGAATTGGGGATTTCATCATGGATTTTCTGGAATATTGAATAAAAAGATTGTGGAGAATTCCATGTGACATTAGCCGGCACGACAATTACCTCGGCTCCCAGGCACTGCAGAGTTGTGATCTTCTCTTTCGAAGTCTTCTCAGGAGCGAGCACAATCATTCGGTAGCCTTTGATCGCAGCAACGAGTGCCATCCCGATGCCAGTGTTCCCTGATGTAATCTCGATAAGAGTGTCACCAGGCTTTATTTTGCCTTCTTTTTCAGCGTCAGAAATCATCCGAAGGCTGATTCTGTCTTTTTGTGACCCTCCAGGGTTCATGTACTCACATTTTGCCAAGATCTCGCATTCAATCCCTTCAGTTTTCGTAATCTTGTTCAGCTTGACAAGCGGAGTGTGTCCGATTGCTTCCAGAATGGTGTTATTGATCTTATGCGAAAAAGGCTTGTATTGTTCATAGGGTTCGTAGTTCCCCTGTAACTTTTCTGGGCCCCAAAGCGATTTACTCACGTATTTGGCGTATTTATATGCGCCAGGTGCTCCGATCTTTATCAAGTTTTTCATTTTCATTTTGTTTTCTTTTGAACTGGTGATTAATTACAGACGAAATAAAATCGTCGGATTTATATGTGTGTAAGTTCTATGTCATAGTTCCAACTCGAATTAAAAACCCTAACATAAAAATTAATTACTCATAAGTTGCACTGGGAATTTTCTAAATTCACTTTCATATGAACATAGAGAAGCTGAATATGGCTTTCAATGCAATCCTTTAAGATGCCGTGTCGCAAATGAGGAAGGTGTTGAGATTTATCTTTTTTTCCCTCATCAATAATGAACGGAAGAAGCTTTTTTTTTTTAAGAGGAAGAAGATGAGAGGCGAGGAGGGTTTTTTTTCTGCTTTGAGAAAGGACAGGTGCTTAATTTAGAGACAATTTCGAAGAAGAATTTGTTTTTGATTTCATGTAACCATCTTTTCGAGCCCAAAGTCAAAAGAGAGAGGAAGCTGGAGTGATTAGCCTACTTTATTGGGGGAAAAAATGGGCACGCTTTCAAAAAGTAAGATAAGTCCAATTCAAGGCCCAAATAGATGATAATCTGAAATCTCTCAGCTGATATCAAAATTAGCACCCAGGGCATTTCTGATTTGGACTTAAATTAAAACACCCCACAATTTTAATTTCTATTCAGTAAAATGAAAAACACTCCTGAGGGTCTTCTTTAACTATTTTTTTTTGAAACACTGAGGTGTGTATTCGCTAATTTTTCAAGAACTGGGTATTTTCAAGAGAATTATATCGAAACGTGTAATTGTGAGAAGAATAATTCTCTCAAGCTTTGCAATTCCCGCATGCTGAAAAGCGAGGTCCTTGTCCTATCTATCGAAATCAGCCCCTAAACTCTGTCTACAATCATTTTTGCTAAGTAGCAAAAGAAAAAAAATGTTTTCTCATTTTCAACAAGTTAGAAATGAAGAGATTTAAGCGATACTAAGTCAATATACTGGTTGTAAAAAATTTCTTTCAACCCAAAATATTATTTCGAAATATACCTGACTATTGGAGGAAACCGATAATAGCATTAAATAAGACTGTATCAAATTATTATAGGCAGTACAATCAAGAGAGAAGAAAAATAATTAATTTCTTCCTCTTATGGGCAACAAGTTAATTATAAAGGAGAGCGTTCATAAAACTACCTCATTTGATCATGACAGCTGAGAGCGCTGAGGATTTCACACAGCAACTTGCTTACTATTCTGTCTTCGCAATAAGAGGTTTGAATTGTTCACGGCTTTTAGAGCGAATGCTTCTTGACTTTGGACGAGAACATTGGCAATCACGGTGCCTTGATCTGGGATCTGGCATATCATGATGAGTGAGGCAGCATTTCTGTGTGCTGACGCTTCAGTAAATTCAACACGATGATCAAGAAAGGCTTCGGCAGATTCATACGCGCTTTCATAATGATCATGGTGGACCTCTATGAGAGTAAGACCGTGCATTTTACGAAGGAAATGTCCACGATGACACTCATTAATTCTCGTTGAGCTCATTGTCGTTCAAGCACCCTTGGAATTTCAGCGGCTTTATATATCTCTTTCGAAAACAATAATAAATCAATATTAATCTTCAGAAGAAGGAAGTTAATAACACTATCAGTTTTTAAACTTAATACCTCAATTTGATTTGATTGGTCAGTTAATTTATTAAGCCCATTGGAACTCTTCCTTTTACCCTTCTCAGTAAAAGCAAATTCGCTGCAATAACGCAGTTTACGTAATTGTATTGGCTTCTTTTTGTGAGAGACAACTGGAAGCTTTGAAAACTTCTTGCTGCTCAGAGATATCTCTCCATAGCTAGGAATATTCCTCGGATTTTTCCCACCAAAAGGACGTTGCTCTTGATATCAGAAATAATAACGCGGAATCGATTCTCAGTTTCCAGTTATATTTAAATATACAAGGAACCAGCGGTATTCAAGAATGTTGTGAAATCAGTAGGTGAGAACTTGATTCCAATTTAACTGGCAAAGCGCTGAAAAAAGAAGCTGAATTTCTCAAAATAATTTTTTAATCATTAAATAAATTTCCTTAATTTAAATTAAATCATTGTACTTCAATTTGACGAATCCTTTATCATACTGTTAGAATTCTCTCCCACAGAAGAGAAAGATTCATAATGTAGTTAAATTGAAAAGATCTATGTCTTCATGTGTTCAGATGACTTTTAAACTAAAATCCAATTTCACAAAGGATAAGTCTGCATATGGATCTGATTTGTTCGAATTTCTCGAGCAAAAGATCAGTATTAGTTTCTGCTTGAGGTTGTTTCAAACTTGGATTGTGATGGGAAAAAGAGTTGATCAGTTTGGGTTCCGCTCTTAGTATCAAATGCAACTATTGTGATATTCTCGAATCCTCTTTCAATGTAAAGTCATGATAATCTCCGCATTTCCTCTGTCTCTTATCGAATTTAGGAATCAGACTTTCCATTTTTTGGGATATATTTACTTTGTGTGTCAATACACTAATATTTGTTATCCTTCTGAGACAAATTTACAAGATTGTATAAATGCGTCCAGAAGAAGAGGAGGAAGAGAAATTTTTACTTGCTCAGGAAATTTCTAGATGATAAACGTAAGTTTGGGTGTACGATCGCTATATGTGGTTGTAATAAATATTGACGTAGTACAACAAGCATTGAAATAACTATTTTCACTTGGAAAAGCATTCGTGAATAAAAATAATATATCTAACATATGAAAATTTTGTCGTTCATATTTACTGTTCCTCTTTCTTAAGGAATACAAACTACTATTCACATACTAATGGGTCGCGTTGATGGATTTTCTTGCTCAGTGGAGAATTTTTACGCGAATGGAGTGTCTCTCCTATCAAAATAGTCATTGGAGCTCCGAATTAATACATTACTCATGAGTAAACAGATGTGGTTACCATAAGTTTGGATCTGCTTCATAGAAAACAGGATTGCTATTTTCGGCGCCTTGGACGGAATTAGAGTTGTTAAAATATCCTTCATTTTCAGAAAATAGAGGTTGATAACTGGTGAAGTTAGGCTGATCGGTCTAGTTTCAAGATTAAAGTTTCTGAACAAAAAAAGAAACTTTTTACATTGACGAAGTTATTTTGACAACTCTCAGCTTGGTTAACCCACTCAGGCCTTTCTATAGAGGTATTTTCACTGATTGGCGGTCTGAAGTATGCTTGATTCCCTCCTTCGAAAGGAGACTCTAACCTTTCATTGAACTGATGATGCTGGGGAATGGCTTGCCCTTGCTGTGGCTGGCTGTTGGATAAAATAGTTCAACAAAATAAAATATTTCAATTAATTACGTTAGATTATACACCCAGCTTCTGAGCATAACGTTCTCAACTCTCAATTTTCTGACGTATGACTGCAGAACATTTATATTCGTCAGTAAGGTTTCAATGCGATTTTCTTGTTGTAGAATCCGGGAGTGTTTCTCATCGATTTCTTTTTTGTGAGGGTTTTCTTGGATTTTTCTCTTAATATTTGTAATCAGGTCTCTAGAAAAGTAACCTTATTAGACTAAGAATGAAGTAAGCACCTTACTTTCTTCCTCTTCGAAACTGATCATGGTAGTAAATCTGAGTTCCCCTTTTGAAAGAAGTTCGTTTAAAGCCATAATAGTTTAGCTATTTAAAAGTAAATGTTTATAATTCGAAGAGAAAGTAACTTAACGTACCTGTCGTAGAAACGTCGAGTATCTCATCCCAAAAAATTGCTCTGGGAGGATTTTATTTGCAATCTTCTCTCGATCTTTTAAAATTATTGATGAGCCATCTGCGTCCCAGCTCATAGCATCTTCAATTTCTTTTACCTACGAAAAGTTGAAGGAAACTCAACAAAAATCTTTTCACGACGACTTACTTCCAACGTATTAGCAAGGCACAGAAGGAACCGGCCACGCCGAGGCACATTAGGATCTGCGACTTCTTTTTCGAGCTGAGAGAGCGATAATTCGGGACTATATTCCATCTTCGGTTCTGGAGTAAACTTATTTGTTAACAAAATGAAAATTTTCTATTATTAACTAACCTCATTATAACATATAAAGCAAGCAAAGCACATAATATTAATGACTTATTTTGGTATTCAATAAATTAGATCCAGTGGTGCGACCTTAAACTATAGAATTCAGTAATTTGATTACAATTCAATTTTATTTTCAAAAATTGCCCTATGTAAAAATAAAAGCTCCGCCATGAAGAGAATGCGGTTTTGTATTTCGCTGAGAGTCACGGATTCCGTCTCTGATCTTGATCTTTGTCTCGCTTGCTCAATGAAGGACTAAATAATTCAGGAATCTGAGCAATTAAGAAAAGAGCGCTTTTCTTTGGCAAATGGGCAATTTCGCGTTAATTTAATTAATTATGGTTCCAAGAAGAATCAAAATAAATTAGGGAAATAAATTCTAACCTTTCTTGGTTATTAGCACATTGTTATTGAAAAGGAACAATTTATTTAATGGACCAGTGTTCAGTGGCCTGCATTCATTAAAAAGAGTACAATCATTTTATAAATCAATATTAGAAGCATCTATTTTTGTAAAACCCAGTTTCGAAAATATTTATCCTTGTTTGTAAAAAATCTGAAATTACTATATCAATTCCTATTCTTTTTGGGACTTGCTTAAATAATATGAATTTCAGTAACCCGAATTATGGAAAATATTAGCTATTAGAATCAAGAAGAGATTTCATCAGTTCTATGTGTTCCTTCAATATATAACCTTAATTATAGAAGAAATCCACTATTTAAAGCAATTAAAAGCTACATGTATGACTTTCTGAAAGTTGTTAGTTGAAAATAACTCGCAGTTGTGCTACTCATTTCTTTTGAATTAGCAAAGGGTGTAGTTCTGGTCAATTTGGTATTCATAAATTGGAGTCTTCGTGATTTATTTGAATGCTTGGTCTCAAATTTTTTGAGCGCTCTGGTTGCAAAAGAAAAGCGAGTTTTTCTCTCCCGGAGAATTAAGTCTTCAAGGTCACATTTTGATTTAATTTTCGCATTCAAGCTCCCTTTTGGCTTAAACTTCGACCCTACAACGCATGAAAGTTTAATCAATTAAAAGTTTGTTTAGGATTGGAAAAAATCTTTTCTGGAAATGACTTCGCATAACCTTGAGTATTCTACGCAAATATTGCAATTTCTTTGCTTTCAACCTCCTTAATTGGAGGTTTTTAACATATATTCTCGGCTCCATGAGCGGAGAAAGGTGGTTAGTTGATTTCCTCAAAGACTCAAAATATCAAGACTTTTGTATATTAAGAAACCACCTCAGAATCTACAATTTACAAGAACTTCTTATTACAAGGATATTGCTGGATTTCTGCTTTTAATAGAAGGTTATTGAGGTTCTCTTCACTTTTTCCTAAGGCAGCCATTCTCTGAAAGTAGAACTCCTCTTTTTTAGATAACCACAATTATATTCTTTGTTATTCGACAGTGCATATGTGCTGACGAAATTTCGTAATTAAAATAGATTGCCGAAAAAACCGCCAAATTCAGAGTTACTAACCAATTTCGCAGTTTCTATGAATAGAAATTAATCTGAAACTGATCTCCTAAAAGGGTCGGAACTCATAGCCACTCATTCCATCAGACGTCGCGCCCGACCAGGTCCTTTGAGACTGGCAAGTTCAAATAACTCAGCCTGATTTTCATTTTTCAAATCAATGATGCCAAATCATTTTATCTCTGATCTTAAAACTATGATTGAATAATTGAGAAGTGAAAATATTTGTTTGGAGGCACAAACGAGAGCTTTCTCAGCTATTTTGGGTGCCTCCAAAATAAATGGCAGCTAAGAAAAATACAATTTCGGAATTACTCGTGAGTTAATTAGAAAATTTAATTAAATCTTGCAAAGTAAAAATAAATTGCCGCAGACGTAGGACTGAAGTCATGCTCATTTAAATCTAGTTCATTGCATTGTATAACATGTTAAATGGCTTCGATTTAGCAGCTGAGAACCCGCAATTGTGTATTTGTAAAAGAAGTTGCCTTTCTACTTGGTTTGTGTAAGTCATCAAGCATCGTGGCTCGTTGACACGAGCAAGCACTTTCAAATCCGGTCTTTCCAACAAATCAGGACACATAGACTCATTTTTTAAGCCATGCATAACATAAACTTGAGAAAATTCGATGCAAAAGCGTGTATGACTGCTGTAATATTTAGTTAACAGAAATACTTGAGGTTTTGATAACAGCTTAAAGACTTGATGAGAGCAACTAACAGAGTTTATGAGATGTCGCTAGCATTCCGGCGTCAGCATAGAATCCACAGGAATACGACATTAGTTGATTTGTCATGTTTTTTCTCTCTTCCAAATGGCGGGGAACGCAGCTGAGTGTTTGGTGTATTACAATTCCAAATGGGTGTTTTAATTTAATTCCTGAAGCATCTGTTCACGAATGAGATTTTTAATTTTTATTTAATTTCCGATTTCACTTTGCCATCAAATTTGATAATTTAACAAATTTTTTTTTTTTAAAAAAATTCTGATACTTAATAATTCAGCGATTGGATTACGCAAACTGCACATAAATTTATTAAAAAAGATTCAATTCAATTTAATCGCTGACGATTTATTGAAGCAGCGCAATAAAATAATCAACGGCAAGAATAAACCCAAATTTGCTCGTTCTCGTGCATTGCGGTAAGCGAAGGCTCCAGGAAAGGGGGCTTAGTGTGGTGGGATGGGTTTAGTGCTGTAGATAACTTACTGTTTCTGTCTTCACAGTTTTATAAACAGCATCGTAATTAATCTTATAAAAGCTGAGCGTGAGATTAAAACCAAGTTTAATAAAGAGAAGCTTCTATTAGAACCCGATCTAATTAGAATGTTTTTGACACTGCATATTTAACTCGCACGTTCAAATTCATTATAAATCATAAAATAATAACTTTAAGAAAAGTTAACATTACCAGAACCCCATCGACCTTCAGCCAATGGAGACAACGAATAAAAAATCAAATTCCTCTCTTGAAAAATCGTTTCATTACAAGCTGTTTTCAATACTCGAGGTAATTGAACACTCGGCTAAACTTAGTCTAATTGCGTGAGATAGAATGAAGAATACAGCGATATTATAGCTTGGGACCCTGAGGGTCTCCGAATTGAGATCAAGGACCGAGAAAAACTTGCGGAGGTTTTGCTGCCGCTATTTTGCAATCATAAAAACCCGCCTTCCTTCTTCCGACAGGTACTTAATTAATTCTTCAACCCTTAGCTGAGTAATCTATCACATTAAGCTCCATTACTACGGATTTAAGCATGTCAAGGAGATAGGTGGAGCGCGGTGGTATGCCCACCCTTTATTCCAAAAAGGAAAAAAGTATTTAATTGTTTTCCAACAAGACGCTAATCGTTTCATTCGATAGGGAGTTATTGACGAAAATGGCTAGAAGCAAACCGATTCGTCCTGCTGTTGAAAAGAAAAGTATGGATTACCCGTCACCTGTTGCAGCGACATACAGCAACGGGCCTGGAATTAGCGAGCTGCTACAAGAGCTGCAGATGGCAAACCTTATGATTCAGAGGCTGAGGGAAGAAAATCAATTCCTTCATCGCGAGGCTGCGAAAATGAGGTAATGAAAACTAAATTTCGTTGAGGTGTTAATCATTAAATCGTAATCAGTCGTTATAATTACGGAAATTTTCCTTACGTAGAATATCCAATTTCAAAAAAACAATTCGGTGAATCGGGAATCCCTCTTCCTTCGAGAGTGAATCATCAAGTTCAAGTTATTGAGAATCAAGTTTTATTTCAATCTAATGAGAGAGCAATGTATGCTCCCTCAGAAAGATTACAAAGAGATCCAATAGATTCATACATTCGAATGGGATCCTCTAATCTCGATTATAACTCCTCTGAGCAGTATCCTAATCAGTTGGGAGAACAGACCTTCTTCTTGGAAGAGAGAAACTTCTTCTAAGGAGGACTATCTTGCGAAAAAGCAGGGGGCTAGAGAGTTTTTATTTCACTTATAAACTCATACATTGATTTAACTTCGTATATTTTATTTGTATTTCAGCGTCCATTATTTATTGTGAATTATATCATCCGAATTGAGTACATTTCAATATAAGATTCTTTTTGCAAAATATTGAGAAAAAGAAAAGCTAGTATTTTCTCCAGAGTTTTCTGGATTTAAATTAATAAAGTAGGTAGCTCTCATTTAATAAATGACTTGCTGGCTTCTGCTTATATCAGATATAACATGATTTATTTTCAAGTTCCACGAAAGGTAAAAAATCAATAGACTTATTTCGAGCTATTCATTCTCCTCCTTCTCTAATGAAAGGTTTTGAACTCTGTTTTAGTTGGTTTTCAACGTATATGCTTTTTATTAATAGAAATTTGAAGTTTTTTATCTTCTAATTACCCCTAATTAAAACTGCCCAACACGTTTCTGAACAATATTCACATAAGCAAATGCTTATTTTTACAAGCACACTTTTTTTAGAAAAGCACGCATTGCAATGTTCTCCTTCAAAAGCTGTTCAATTAATAGATATTTCAATCGAAGCTCCTTCTCCAACTCATCAATTGGGCGCTTCCTTGGCGACTGAAGGACGTAATTAACAATAAAGTCTTAAAAAATTTAATATACCAATTCGCATGACATTGGGCAAGGAGAATCAAATTCCACCGGCTCCGATGAAAATGTGGACTGCATGTTTTTTTTCGCCATCTTGCTCAACAAGCTCCTAATCAATAATCACATTTGTCTTTCTAAAAGAGAATATATAAGAACCTTTTTCCTCGCTGGAAAAGAGGATGTGAATAGAAGCAATGACCTTGTTCACTCTTGTGGCATTTAAACCCGTAATAGATTAACTTAGAAAATTGAGTATAATTGACAGTCTTGAAGATAATTGGTACCTGTTTAAAGAAAGTGGATATGCTTTTATATCTGAAGAACAGTGGTAGAACCTCTTCCAACAAACGCTTTCTGCTCTTGATCTCAATTCCGAGCCCTTCCGAGTTCCAGGAAATGATTTCATTGTATTTCGCTTCCTGTTCCAAAGGGTTATTTCACTCAGAAATACACCATTCAAATACCTCGAGGATTGAAAAGAGTCTGTACTGGAAGGATGATTCAGGAAGCGGATTCGATTTGCTCAGTCTCTTCTCAGAAGGACTAATGGGTGTTGACGGCTCCATTTGCTTAAGGGCGAGTTTTTCTTTAAGATTACTAAGAGTTTATAAATTTTGAGAGGTAGTAAAAAGGATATAGAAGAATCTTGAAGAAATACCGTTTTATCGAATTCCTCTTTCTTGGAATGTATTCTGCAGTATAAAATTGTTAAGAAATATTTTCACTGGTTTTGAAAATCTAATACAATACGAAGAGCAGATGTGCGATTATCCAATGAATTGCTCAAGAGAAATTGGAATAGAAAAATGTCGACTGAGCCTGAGTCGCCTATGTTGTGTTGGCAACTTCTTCTCATTTCCAAAAAATTTGGTATTTTTCATAAATCAATTTCCTTTAAAAACAGCTCAATTGATCATTTGTTCCATTTGTTCGCTCTGATTGATCTAAAATATACAACAAATCAAATTTTTCTGGAATTATAGAACACTAAAATTTAAATAAAGAGCTAATTTAACTGGGAAGCAGTAATTCGGAAAGAGAAGAACGTGCTTCTTTCTTATGAAGTGGAAGGTATCGGTATCGGAATTAGGAGTTGATGAAGATAGGTTTTAAGGGCAATCGAAAATTTTATTGCAATTGTTCCAAGTAATTCTCGAAATTTTGAACATTTATTCCCTCATTCTGAAAAGTTAAGAATGTACAAGATAGAAACGCTATAATGTGATTCAATCTTTAGTTTGTTGCATTAAATGCTTCAACCATGTCATTAGTTACGCTCAGACCCTATTTCCTGCAATAATGATGCAGTTTCATTCCTGGACTGCGAAAAAAAATCTTGCTAATGCAATTATTTTCTCTCGACTTCGTCAACATCAAAGAAGCTATCTTCATGTAATCTAGAATTTCTATTGTATGCAAAGAAGGTAAATCAATAAAAGCAAGTACTTAGATTATTCTCTAACTTTACTTTAATGTTATTTTGGACTTTCTTCCAATGTCTGAGCTTATAATTATGAATTAGGGTTGCAAAGTACCGTTGAAGTAGTAGTTGACATCAGTTCTATTGATTGTGAATTCCGTGGCTTCTTGACCAGAATTTACAGTTACTTTATCGACAAATTCCATTTAAAAACTTTTTCCATACTTCTCTTTGGAACAGAAAATTTGTTGCAGATTATAGTACTAACCAACATGCATAATCTTCAAAATATCCACACGAAAATAAAAAGTCTTCATGTCGTCAAGAAATAACATTCATAATTTAATTTGACGAACCCAATGGTAGCATGATTCCTGAAGCCCTTCAACGACGTATCGAGAAAGAAATATTTGTTTGAAATTGGAAGAGACGCACCACAGCAACTGTAACTCAGTTTACTTCAACCGGTTTTTTAACTTGTCGAATATTCAGTCTCTCGAACTCAGCCATGGTGATCTTTTGTCGACAGTCTGGACACGTCTGGGTTTATTCGTTATCATATCAAAATGAACTTTTGTTTAATTACTTCTTCATGCTCGAACCACTTCTCAATACATTTTGCATGAAAAACGTGTTCGCAAATTGGCACCACTCTAACAAGCGATTCCGTTACAAATTCTTCGAGACATATTGCACATGCACTATATTCCTTTAAGTCAGAGAAGCTGGAAGATTTACGCTGCATGATATTTGTCAAAAACGTGACCATATGTCATTTTTGGTATAAATCTGTCGAATTTCTCAGGACTAAGGGTTTGTTTTAACGTTTTTCTCTTTGAATGGCAATTAAACAACGATTTCACGGTTAGAATATACTGGAACATGATAATGCCCATTGTCATAGTAATCCATTGAGCCGAAACCTAGATTATATGAGATTCCACCAGAAAAAATGCGTACGCCTGTGAAACATGCTCACTAAAATAATGAAAAACACCGTATTCCCAACCATCATGACCACGACGAATGGCACTAGGTACTTTGGCTCTTGATTGATCGCTGGAAGCGCGCATATTTGACTCATTGCGTATAGTTGTTTTTCTCTGTGGCTGTGAACAAAAATTCTGTGCTTGATAAATTTATTCTCTCGCCAGTAAATCAAAGTTCTCAGAAATATTATCATCAAGACAACAATCATCTTCCTGATGGCTTGAGGTTGAGCATTGTGATCAGTGAGTACTCTTTAACTCAACAACGCAGTGAATGACTATTGAAGAGACTAAATGATTTAGAATAGAAATTATTTGGAGTACTAATTAAATTTTCTTTCATGGTATAAATTATAGCTGTTATGGTGTGAATATATATGTATATAAAATAACATTCAATCAGTTCTCAAATAAAGGCTTCTTAGTTAAATGCTTGCTAAGTTTTTCACATATAATTCCCAGGTTCGTTTGGGAGTTCGAAATTCTTTCTGGTTATAAGAGGAACATGAAGATAATTTTGAGCAATGATAATTGAATTACAATATACTAAACTTAATAATATTTTCACCAGCGTCGAGGTGGAGTAGGCAAAATGGTTGGGACAGTCGTAAATGTAGGCCTTGTTCTTGTGGGAACAAAGGTGGGAAATGGACGCCTAGGGTGATGATGGTCTGGGTAGTGACCATGGCCTCTTCCTCCGTGACTTCGACCTCCTCCTCCCCATCCTCTCGGCCACTTGAATCCAATCGATATTGAAACTAGAGCTAAACTTACAATCAGTAGAAAGAGCAATGTTTTCTTGTTCATCTTCAAAGAGAAAAAGCTCGAGCTGCTCAAATAGTTTTTTTTTTTTGGTTTAGAATTGATAATTGGAGTAATTAAATCTTTAAGAAGCTTTTATTTCTTCAACAGACAGCAGTACTGGTTCGGATCTATGACTTCCAAAAAAGAAGCACCCATTAATATAATATATGTGAGAAATATGAGATTGCAAAAGGATAGCCTATTGATAATGATATAATTAAGAAGGGCAACCAGTAGCCTATTTCTCAATCTCAAAAACAAGAAAATGAAAAAACTCAAGAAATAAAACAACAAAGTCAGTTACAGCTTAGCGAGATTAATCTCGAAAAGTGCTGGGAAGATACTGCTTGCAGCTGAGATATTGTAATAATCAATGCCATCAGTAATTCAAGTTGTTGATCTACTTTTCAGTAATAGAAGACTCAAACGGCTAGATACATGGCAATTCATTTAATTGAGATTAGTCAGTAAATATTCAGGGTTGAAACCGACCTTTGGATCCATTAAGATGAATATTTAGAATTCTGTGCATTTATTTCAACTCTTTGGCATTTCTGAACAAATGGAGATTATCATATCAATTGGATAGTAATAATTTATTGAAAATTCCTTGACTTAATTTTTCATTGTTGATAAATTTATTCTTTCGAATATTCAATCAGTAATGCTGACCTGCCGATCATTGCAATCTATAATTCAAATACCACTTGCACATACAATAGCATATCAGAAAACACATTTGAACAAACCAAAGAACTGCCTGATAGAAATGATAAAGAGGATATTACTCATCATTCTAATACTCCTTTTAGCAACTCTCTCGCTTGGAATTAGAATTCATCATATCCCATTGGAGTCAGAAAAAGATATTTTTGCAGGAAGCAGTGGAACACAGAAGAGTAGCGGACCAGATGACGTGCCATCGGACTTTGATGAAGGGAAAACTGGAGTTCTTGGACCTGACGACTTTTCAGGCATACCATTATTCTAACTCTTCTCAACGATCTACTTTCGTAATCCATAGAAAAGAGAAAAGGATCCGAGTTCCAGCGCGCATATGAAAGAGCTTTTTCTCGTGGCAGATCAAAGTTGTAAGCTCTCGTAACCGAAAATAAAGTCATGTTAATGCAACAATAATATTTTGTGAGGATTTATAGAATTACTAAGAATTCTGACGCCTATTTTCTGTGCTTCATTTTTTTTTTAAGAGAATATTACTAAACCTTAATAATATTCATTAACCAAAAAATCGCAATTATAATCTTTTTCAAAATACTCTTTCATTTTGGGAGTTAAGAAAAACTTTGAGGTATTATTGTTAATGAGGATAGCAAAACGAAAATTCCTCAGTGCTGATTATTTGCAGTAGCACTTTTGTCAATTAATTGTGTGCTTGCGTACTAAATTTGAATGTGCCATAGAACCATCAACTGATAGTTAGTTAGCTCAATACCATATCTTTTACATTTGCATTTATTGGGAGTGTCAATGATTTTTATTTTTGTTTTAAGCTTGTTTTGATTGGAGAAATCAATGGCATTTATAGCATGGATATATTTATGGATCATAGCTAATCAATTAGCAAAATTGAGATTCTTAGTTGTTTTCTTTTTAAGTTTTTCACAATATAAATTCCGTTAGGTCATAAATAATTATCAGCAATGATAATTGCATTCCCAGAGTATTAAGTGTAATAATACTCTTAATAATATGGTCTTTGAGTTGGGGCAGCAGTAGCCTGATATCTCGATCCCCGGGGAGAATAGGCCGAGTAAGGTCCTCGACTTCCTGAAATTAGAGCGAAACTGACAATCAGGAGAAGTAACCAGATTTTCTTGATCATCATCAATAGTCAAAGCTTAATCTGTTCAAATGTATTTGTTTTTGGTTAATACCTTTAATTTGTGTTAGCAAAGCATTGAGAGGGCTTTTATACCAATACACTTGAGAACCAGCAATACTGATTTAGATTAGCCTTCAAAAGTGAAGGATTTCAGGAGTCTTTTGCTAATCATATAATTCAGAAACGGTAACCAGTAGCATGCAATTCTTGAGACCAAAAACAGAAATGAAAATCTTTAAGAAGCAAAGACTTCAAAGGTCTCCTTCATAACTTAACGAGATTAATGACCAACACAACGGAAAATCCTGAATTGCTGTTCTTGCAGCTGGAATCTTGTAATAAGAAGTGTCGCGAGTAATTTGACATGGTAATTTGGACTACAATTTCAGTAATAGAAGGGTACAACAGACTAGACATATAGCAGCTCATTCAATTAAGATTATCAGTACAATTCTAGTGCTAACACCAGTAATATCTTGCCTTGAGGTATCAATTTCGATCAGTGGTGCATTCATTGAGTCCACATGATATTCATGGACAAATGAACCTTTATCAATATGATACAACAATTAGCACGACAAGCTCCCATCGAATATCACTTTGATTTAAAACCTTTATTCTAAATTTTGTTTATTCTTTTGAAGATCCATCCAGTATTGCTGATTTGTGGAGTACTTATAGCATTCAATTATTTACATTCCAGTCCTCATATGCAACATATGCGACAGCATATTAGAAAGCGCTCAATAAGCCATAGACTTAGTTGGTTGAAATTAGTAATGAGAAATTTTCTCATCATTCCAATGCTTCTTTTAGCAGCTCTCTCTTGGCATTGGAGTTCAGATACCAGAGTCAAAATTAGATGGTTTAGCAGGAAGCAGCGGAACACAGAAGAATGTAGGATCAGATTATGTAAAAACCGGAGTTATTGGACCTGATGATACAACAGGCATGCCATGCCATTATTCTAAATATTTCCAATAATCTACTTTCGTACTCCATAGAAAAGAGAAAGAGATTCGAGTTCAACACGCATATGAAGAGGCTTTTTCTTGTGGCAGGTCAAAGTTATAAGCCTAAATTTTCGAAGCTTGGAACAGAGAAAACAGAATGAGCCCGCTCTAACGTCACGACAATACAAGAAATATTCTGTAAAATTGTCAAATATTCTGATGTAAATTTTTTAAGCTTCATTTTTCTAAAGAAGATTATTTTCGAACCCATAATAATACACATAAATCCAAGATCACAATCACAGTCTTTTCCAATATGATATTAAATTTGAATGTTTCATCTAAAATAGACCTGTAGCCAGTCAGTTCAATACAAAATCTTTTCAATTATTTGAAGTATTATGGATTTTCTTTGGTTAATTGGCTTTTTTGTTCTCAAGCTTGCTTTAATGTTATACAGAAATGGCGTTTATAATGTGGATATATTTATAAATAATAACTAATCAATTATCAAATTAAGAGAGCCTTAGTTAAAATCTTTTTCATTTTTTCGCATATAAATTCCTTTCTGCTATTAAGAGAGCATAAATGATTATAATCAATGATAATTACATCACTAAAACATTAGTGTAATAATATTCTTAATAATAAGAGTTGCATAGTTACCTGGGAGACCTGGTTGCTTAATATCTCCTGGGGGAACTGGTCGGGATATATCTCCTGGGAGAACTGGTTGCGATATATCTTCTGGGAGAACTGGTCGCGATATATCCTCGGCTTCCTGAAATTAGAGCGAAACTCACAACCAGGAGAAGCAGCAAGCTCTTCTTGATCATCTCTTTTAATCGTCAAAAGCTGAATCTTTTCAAATATTCGATTTTGTTTTGAACTGTTAATTGTAAACAAAGCATTGGAGGGGGTTTTTATACCCTGACGCTCCATACTGATTTAGACTAGCCTTCAAAAATGGAAGTTTCGGACAATTCCAGGTCTGAGAGATTTCAGTTTAAAAGGATAGTCTATAACTAATGATATAATTTGAAAATGGTAACCAGTAACATGCAATTTTTCAGTCCAAAAAAAAGATATGGCAATCTTTAAAAAACAAAGACACTTCCTTCATAAATTAAAGAGATTAATCTCCAAAGCAGTTGAAAAGTTCCTAAATTGGTGTTCTTGCACCTGAAATATGGCAATAATGAATGTTGCGAGTAATTAGAAATGTTCATTTGACCTAAATTTCCAGTAATAGAAGGATTCAACAGGCCAAACACAGGGCAATTCATTCCATTAGAATTAATCAGTAAATTTTTCGGGCTAAACTAATAATATCTCGCCTCAAAGTTATCACTTTTGACCAATGATGCATTAGTGTAGTCTATATTTATGATATTCATGGACAAATGGATCGACCTTTCTTAAAGTGATACAACAACGAGGCTTGGCAAGTTCCCATTGAAAATTACTTTGCTTTAGCATCTCAAATCTCAATTTTGCTTTTTCTTTCAAAGATCCAATGATTATTGCTGGTTTGGAGAGTATTTGCTGCTTGCATTGGCACTTCGCTGTTTAATTGCATCCATTGCAATAACTTAATGTTTTTCAACTTATAATCCATCATGCAATTTTACTCGAAATACATGTACAAATAGAATGAGGGTGATTTTAGTGATATATCTTGAGCTATATCAGCGGATCAAGCGTTACTCGCTTCTAATTTCTTTTCACTTTTGAAGTTATCAATAATATCTTCTCAACCTTTAAGGAACACAATCAGCCAATGCTTATCACCATCTAATCTCTTGGAGTGCAATAGTAATAACGATGACCATAGGATTGCATACAAATTGAACATCTCTATTTAATTATCATAAAACGATTGTCTTTATGACCAAAAGGATCAAGTACGACGATCGAGATGTCAAGATGCTTATATGCAATTCTCCCATCAATAGATTTTTCAGGGTGGCTATTGGAGAAATTACCAAAGAATAAGTATCATGACTTACCGGATTTTAGTGAAGAATTTTGAAGGAGTGTGGTTATCTTTAATAGAGAACGAATCGCATTTAAGTCCCGCTAGAGTCCCATTTAGTAATGTATAGTAGCAATTTCAAAGATCTCTCTCCATGAACTAACTTATGCGAGCAACGAAATGCCTATCTGTCAAAGACAATCCCACTTATGCAGATATGTATTTTGCTCGATCAATGATAAATTTTCCATAAATTAGTTCCTTTAATTCGACAGTGCACAAGAGTAATTTTTCAACAATTTCTTTATTGACAAAGAATTCTTCATTGCTCTTAGAATCAGACGCAGCTAACACAAGGAAATAGTCAGGAAATTACAGAAGGAAAGTATTATCATCCTCAACTTTTGAAGAGGATTTTTCAAAAGCCAATTTAGATCAAGATTTCGTGTATTTTTCTACTCATTTATCACTTAGACAATCAACTTCTTCATTTTTAATTTGTATTATAACCATTCAAAGAAATTAGAGCTGAGCATAAAAAGAGCCTTGGGCTAAACTTTCGTTGTTGTTTGTTAAATTTGCATCACGATAAGAACCATGAAGTGATTGCCCTCCCAAGACAAAAAAATTTAAGTGTGTACCTTAGAAACGAATTCAACTCATGTACTTGGGGCTGCTCTCTGTAAATAGGAGTCTGATGAGAGAAAAAAAATGTTCTGCTTGAATAAATTAGGCTCTAACTCGAATTACTGATCACTTTTAAAACTAGTTTTACTTTCTGAAGTCAGTAACAATGAAGTAGTTAAATAAGTTAATTTCAAGTTCTAATATAATTTTGTTCATATTCCATCAAAATTTGTCAGTCTAACATACGGACAGAAGAATGAAAAATGCTCTAATTTCGAAGCTGTTTGCGATGTAATTTCCTCTGCCTTAGGGAAAGAAACCGCACGATCACATGCCCTGGATTGCGGAATTCTTTCCTCATCGAACGAATTTACCCATTTCTTGACAATTACATTTAGTTTCATATCAACAAAATTTGCAATGCTCAAATTATTACTGACCAAATCCAATAGGTACAACCTCGAAGAGAACTAAACCTCATAAAAGGAAATAGCAGAAAGAAACATAGTAATAAGACTCATTGGATAAAGAAATTAGATGCGCGTCTTTAGCGGCCGTTCAGCTCCGTTAAAATTAAGAAAAAAAAAACTTAAAGGCATAAATTTATTTATTTCTTCCTTATCCAAAGTTCTTAATTGTCAGTTAAGCTTTGAGTAGGATTTACTCTAGCAGACCTTCTTTTATTTCCAAAAAGCACAGAAATAATGATCAATGCAGACTACGTGTAGAATTTTCCTTTACATTGGACGTGATAGAAAGTAATAATAGGAATCAGAACTCATAAGACATAAACCGCTGTTCATTTTCAAGTGCCTGAATGACAATAAGTGAACAGATCTTAGCTTAAGAGTCATGTATGATGTACTCTCGCCTTCTGAAAAATAACTCAGATTGTTGATTGTAAATGATTAAATCCATTTGGCATATCAAGCACACACCCATTATTTGCTCAGGGTAGGCCCATGAACAATTGATAGTATTACTTCGATAGCTTTCAAGAAAATTTCTGCTTTGAACTTGCAAGAAAGTGAGAAAATTATTATCAACTAAAATGCTCTGATGACGCTTGTGAAAGTTTAAGTACCAATTTGGTAGCTTGGCTATTTGCGTTCTTTGTTCTTTATTAGTATTCTAGAATTTGACAATAAAATGTTGGGAAATCAATTCTATTAGGAAGGAATTGTGCTCTTTGAAACAAAATCAAAAAGGTTTGCTGCCTTTTTGTTCTTCTCTCTCTTTCTTTTTAGAGCCCTTTAGAAGTAGGAATATGGAATTTATGAGGTTCACAATAATTTTACAAACTATATTCCGCTCAGCTAAGTATCAGTTTTCTCAATATTCTCAGGTTGTAATCTCTACCACACTGAAAGTTGATCCGAAAGATTCCGGTAAAAAGAAATGCTAGACTTTTCAAACATTTTTTTTTTCTCTTTCATTGTTTTTTAGCTGCTCTCAGCTGAAACTATGACAATTTCCACCACCTGGCTCTCTTTTCATAAGCTATTATGAGACAATTACGAAGAAAAATATATCAAAAAGCATAATTAGTAGCTTGATAATATTGCAGTAGCTGGCTAATTCATCATTTTAAAGAAATCTTCGCTAAAGCAATCTAAATCCAACAATTGGAAACAAAAGCTATCTGTTATCACCATTGTCCATTGTCTGTACGTGCATATGGAACAAGATCCATCAGAGAGCATCGTTTTCATTCCATAGATGTTGCTATCTATCTATTTAGATTATCAACTACTTTCTTGAACCGAAAAAAGTTGGGTGCAAGGTATTTTAAAAAATTATCCCAATTCAATTTTAATTCGGGGTTTCTCTGCTTATACTGAAAACACAGATTAATAGGGTTTAACTCCAATTTTTTAATAAGAAGGTTCTTTTAGAATTAAACGAGATAGGTGCTTGAATTTTGCTCAGATCCGAGTATCTAAGAGCACTTTGCTCTATAACTTTGAAGGTCAAGTCTCTCAACTATGGAAATATGCATTCAATTTTGAAAAAAAAAAAGAGTTAGAATAAGAAGAGAATAAAACTTCTTTTTCTTTGCACCTTAAAATGAAATTGTTCGAAATTGGAATTCTAAAATGGGTGATATCTCAATTAAAACGATTTCATTGAGTGGTTGAGACTTTTAATTTTTCAATAATTTTTTTGATACGTTATTGCACTGCTGATTTATTTGAAAGAATTCATATATTCTCAAGCCTAAATAACAGGAGCTTACTGCAAAATTAATAAATCAAAATCAAAATCAAAAACACCAAGTATTTCCAGAAAGCTTTTTTTTCTCGCCCATATCAGCGTCATCAGAAGAGCAGGAAGGATCAAGGGGCATGTGGAGCATCAGCGGCAAAATTCGTTCTCAGGGGTCTCTTGTTTTAACTTGAGTCTTTTATGATTCGATAATCTTAGCCAAGCTATGATGATTGGTGCCCCTCAAGCTTCACGGACAAGCTGGGGGAGAGCCTACTGAAAGCCTCCTCCACTGAGATGAGAGGTGGTTCGGGACTTCATCAATTTGAGTTAGCATCAATCAATCATTTAAGCTCAAGTCAAATCAATAGAGACCTCGGGAATAGTCGCACTGCTTTCAAGGCAACGATCAACTATTCATGTTCCCTTTCCTTTTATATTAATGGCATTTTCGACCAATGTTCACTCTCTTTTTTTTTTAACAAAAAAGAATGAAATTGAGCTAACAGGAAAGAGTTTTGAGTCTCTTAGCTGGAAGTCTTGAGTTACATTACTTCTGAAAGTCCATTGGGGGTAACAAGATGTATTAGAGATGTGTTTCTACTTCAAATTTTTAGTATTTTAGTGGTTATTGGCTCCATCAAGCCTGATTTATATCGTCACTATTCCACTTCCGGTTTTAGGAACCACTTTTAAACCCGAATAGGACAAGGACAGTCAAATTGGAGTGTGATTGGACTGACTCTTGATATTTATGGACTTCGATCCAAGAAAAATTCATTAAAAAAACGCAGTACTGTGAGAGCTAAAGGTTTAAATCATTTCAAATTTCAATTCTACGTATTTCGACTGGTAGATTAGCCCCGATATTTGAGAATGAAGTCCCATTCAGCAAAAAAAGTCAAAATTCCATTTTGTTTAAACATATCGAAAGCTGCCAACCGCTATGTATTTCTAAAAAGCACTCAAATCAGAAAAGCACGCACAGCTGTCCCTTCCACAGGAGATCTGCGAGTCTCGTCTACCCGCAATATTCTCTGAATGAGAATACTCTTTCTAAAGCTGATGCAACTGACTTAGTTCGATCGTCATTACTAAAATCTGTTGTGCTTAATCAAATTAAGCTTCATACCATTCCTAAAATCAGTCATGGAATTTAAGTTGACCCCCTTCTACAGACTCGCAACACCCTTTAGAGCCCTCAACAAGCATTAAGAAAGGATATCTAAGATGAAATTCCAAAGACAGCAATCTTTCGACAAAAATTCTCATAAAGTTTGACGATTGTTTATCAGTTATCTAATAGAAAAATAGCAGCAAAAATTCCATCGAAAAAGGCTAGTAAGAATAATTTGGCAACACATATAGGTTCTATATTTAGTGTACGCGAGCAGAGAGATTATCTGAATTCTGGCAGCTATTGAGTTTCGTTTTTCTGATTGAATTTTCTTTGTGCCCAAAAGGAATGTTCTTCCGATTACGAAAGTCCAGGACACTGAAAATTATTTTCTGGAGCTGGAAAAAAATAGACTACGTTATTTCGGAGGCCCGAATCGTATTTGATTGAAAGTATTTCCATAAACCCTCTGCGTCATCGCTGTAATAAAATTCTAAGCTATCTCGTGTTGACGGACATTGCAATTAGTCGCAACAATCGATTGAAGTAGAATACAGAACTTTAAATTGGCATCGAAGAGAATTGAATTAACAAGATCGCTCAGTATGAAGAAGCCATCAGGGTTCTAATCGTCCATTGATTTATAATTAATTTCGAATTAGTCATTCAATTTATGAAATTTACTGACTTACTTGTTATTGGAAGAAAGGACTGGAAGTTACTCTTAGAGAACAATCTTATAGAGAATATTTAAATTTGTTTCATAACTCTGTTTTCGAATTTTCTGGAGTTGTTTTCGATTTCTTCTACTGGAAATGAAGTGATTTTTTTCGGAAAATCCTAAATTATTGGTTAAATAAGAAATGTTTATAGAAATAGAATAATATTCTGGGAGTTAATAACTATCAAAAAAGCCATTCAAAACCATCAATAACTAAATAATCATTCTAACAATGATGAAGGCACATTTTTTGGCTCTGCTGCTTATTACCAGCTTATTTCGAATCGTTCCATCTGAATGCTCCCAAGGCTCTTCCTCTTGTTTGAATTCCCTTTACAAGTGTTATCAAAACAATGACCAAAAGCATGGTTTCACTGTCTACAACGCCACTGAAGACCTTTATTCCCTGGAAAAACTCGGAGCCTGCCATTTTAACTCAGCTGAAAGTGTTTCTTCCGAAAAAGAAAATAGCCCAATAATTATCGATGCAATTGTGGTTTCGATCTTGGTTGCCGTCTCTTATGCTGTTTGTGAATTGAAAGGAATCCCTCGAAAAACCTCATTCAAAAGGGTCGAGAGATACTGCTCTCAGTACAAACTCAACGAAGAGTATGGGTTTTTCAACCATCTATTTAACGATGAACCTCTACCTCCAGAATTTGAACAATTTGAACAATTTGCTTCCAATAAAATCATTAAACTCAACACGACAAAGCAGACCAGAAAAGCCATTCTCGAGCTCGCTCGTTCCGTGAAGAATAAAAAACTTTCCGTAGATGGTCTAAGTTACCATCAAACTCTGAAGCTGTATTCAATAATGACTTATCTCGCGAATTCATACATCTTCTGTGAAGATGATCCAGTTGACACCCTTCCGGCTCCTATCTCGGTGATGCTGTACGAATCTGCAAAAAAACTTGAAATCCGTCCAGTTTATAGCTACACCAGCTGTGCTTTCTGGAATGCAGCGCTGATTGACCCGAAAGGCCCGGTCGAGCTAGATAACATGAAGACGAGACTTAACTTCACGGATAATCCTGGAGAAGGGTGGTTTATTCTCATTCCAGTCAATAATGATATTATCGGTTTCAAAATTCTCAAGCAATTAATCCTCGCGCAAGAAGCAGTCGAAAGTAATGATCCAGAGGCAGTAACGGACAAATTGCTTCCGATTGCCTCCTATCTCGAAAGCATGATAACGAAAATTAAAAGAATGGGCGAGAAACTTGAGCCTGAATTTTTCTCCAATGAGCTACGAAGATACTTCAATGGCTACCAGAAATTCGAAAAAGGACTCAAATTTGAAGGAGTGGCGGAATATGAGTCCGAAGGATGCAGGTTCTCAGGAGCGACAGCCGGGCAATCTCCATTCTATCAAACCTTCGAAAATGCTATGGGGTTAATTTATGGAGATAAAGGGATTGACTCCATGCGCAAAGATCTGCTGGAAGGAATGGCAAAAATCAATAAAGAAATGGCTGTAGATGCTAGGCAATACTTTGGGATAAGGAGCTTTGCGATAAAACATCAAGGGAAGGTTAGAGACGCTTACAATGGAATTATTGATGCTTATGTTAAATATAAGCAGGTGCATTGGAGTTTGATTGCAAGATTTATTATAGCTCCTGCAAAAAACGTTGGGATTGAGGACAAGGAGAAAAGAATGGCAGGTACAGCTGGAACACCGGTGAATGTTTTGAAGAATATGGCCAAAATGCTTGAAGACAATAAAATTTGAAGGGACTATTGGTTATTCACAGGCTGCTTTTAAAAATGTTAGAACCTTGTTAATGAAGAAAGTGTTGTTTATTGAAGAGTATTGTCTTTGACTTGTCTATTCATGTTTATAGCAGAGATGCAATTAATCCATCATGTATATATGTATTCTCTTGTAAACACAGTCTAAGGGAATAAAGGTCTCTTTTTAATTAAATAGAGAAATTTACAATGAGAAATAACTGACGAATATGAGCATTGTTGAGTAAAAGTGTAAATATATTATTGATACGTTTCGCACAAAACACCATGTGAGGTTAAGAAAACTCAAAAAAAAAAATCAGGAATTTTAAAATCACCTCTGGTGATATGAAGCTCAAACCTGAACAGTTAATGCTTGTGGTGCAGTTGAACTTTAAGAGTTATTCTAAATTTGTAACAATGAGGGTTTTCACCCTGCCAGCCCGAAGATATTCGAACTCAATCCAGTAATTCATTTACCAGCATCTGATTCGAAATTGATTCCTGATTACTGAACTGATAATTTCTTTTTAATTGTTTTCATTGTATCAAGGCGACATTGAAGACCTCAAACCTCTTGTGGTTGATTCAACTCATGATGCAAGCTTAAGAGATCATCGAATGAATCCACACAACAACTATACTTCTCTAGCCATTGCTTTTCTTTGATTAAAACTAAGTTTCTCGAAAAAATCGAAATGAGTCAGTAGCTTATCGAAATAGAATCTTTTTCTCAATCTTTTTTTTTTTAATTTGTACTCATAAAAACACAGTCACAATTCATCTCAAGAAATTAAATCTCATCATGCAGATCAAATTCATTACGCTTGTGCTTATCGGCTGCTTATATGGAGTTGCCTCAGCCACATGCTCTAGAGGGTGCGCTTCTTGTACTGATTCGACATGTTCTCGATGCCACGATAATTTTTATTGGGACACTTTCCAAAGAGACTGTATAGCGTCATGTGCTGGATCTATCGATAAAGAATGTCGGACATACGGAGGCCTTGGAATTTGCTATCATAACGAAACTGAAGCCTCTTTATGCAAAGCTAAAGACTCTTCAGGCACTATTGCTATTATTATAATTTGTTCAATAGTGGGAGTGTCTGCATTCCTTTTTTCGCTGTCTATTTGCCTTGCAAATCGGAAGAAAAGAAAAAATTTCTATTTGCGACGCAACTTGAATGCTAAGCTGCATCCTGGTCTGAAACAATATGCATTATATAGTGTCCGCGTGATTCAAGAGCTTCCTCAAGACGTGATGAACGTCAAAAACAAACCGCAAGAACCTGATTCAATCATCCAGATTCGCGAAACGGCTGTTACACGCACGCAACAAGAAACCTCGTCTGTCCATGAGAAATACGCTGTAAAAGAAGGCGAGATAGAAATTGACTACCAAAAAGAGAAAGCAAATTCACAATCAACCGAGCCGCGAGATACTGAAGAAAGTCACGTTGAGTTTAATTAAGAAGAACAACATAGAAGGACTTGAATCATTCATTAGAGAATTGAATATCGAGAGCGAGGGTGCTGCATAAACTCAATGCCTATTTTTTCACATATAATGATTTATGTTTTTGAAACAATAAGAGTTGGATATACGACATACAAATAACGTCTTTATTTTCTCTCATTGTCTGGAGAGTGGTGAAATATTTGTGATTCGCCTCAGTTTTGAAGCGTTAATTTGATCTGATATCTATTATTTTTGTTGATAGATAAATTTTGTGTTGTTAATTCTCTAAACAATCATCTCTCTCTCCTAAAAACACTATTTCAAACTTGCCTTTATATACTTTGCTAAGGACTTATTGCAAAAAGTAATTTACATTTTTTTCGTTCATAGATAGGACCCTACTTCCTGATAATCAGAAAAAATATCGTTTGAAGTACATCAAACTATAAGTCTCTCGAAATAAGTTATGGCCGTCTCAGGCCCAGCAAAGCTTCTTTTTTTCTCATATGTAAAAGAAGCAGGGTTTTACAGAATTAAATTTGTAGTTCGAGTTTTAGTTCCGATTGGAAAGTTCGAATAAAAGCATCAATAAAACGTTTGAGAAAATTGCATCATGAATAAAAGAGCCAATGAAAGTTTTTCCTTTGACCTCCTAATCGGAGGGAGTTCTGCTGCCATTACAAGAGCCGGGCTTGCTTCAATGAGAAGAATCAAATTACGTCGTCTAAAAAGAAAAATAAGCTTCAAAAGAGTAATTGAGCTAGCGAAAAAAATCGGCAAAGAAGAAAGTTTCAATTCTTTATGGAAAGGGCATCTGGGAGACATTATTACAGATATCCCTGCTCAGGCTCTCAGCTTTGGCCTCAATGATAAATACAAAACGTATCTCAACCCATTTAACCCAAAGACCGAGTTTTGGCAATTCTTCCTTGGAAATCTTGCATCTGGTGGAGCTGCAGGTGCTACAACTGCCTTGATTTTCTATCCTATAGACACTGCGAGAGCAAATCTTGGAGAAGAGGGAAAAAGGCAATTTTCAGGCTTGTTCGATTGTATCACAAAGCTTGGTCGCCGAGAGCTTTACAAAGGTTTTGGAGTCTCAGTGATGGGAACAATGTTCTATAGAAGCATCTACTTTGGTGGCTATGATACCCTCAAGAAGGCAATCCCAATGCCTAACAACAACATTGTGTTCAAACTTCTTATTGCCCAGTTTGTTACAGTGGTCGCTGACCTTGCTTCCTATCCGTTCAACATTGTTAGATGGAATTTGATGAAGAGATTAGGGGAAGGGGAGAGTGTAGGAACGATTGATTGCTTCAAGAAAATTCTCAGAGAGGAAGGTACGAGAGCTTTCTTCCAAGGCGGCTTGGCTCATGTTTTCCGAGGCGCTGGGAGTTCGCTCGTACTGGTGTGCTATGACGAACTTCATGGTTATCTCTCGCCAAATTCAACAAAGAGAGATTGGTGAGTATGAGAATTAATGGACTCTATAGGTCAGAAAATTGGCTTATTTCTCAATTCTACTTTTTGTTGAATAGGAAATTTTTCGTTTGTGTATGTTGTACTGGGAGTATTTCAATTATTTCTAGTAAGACCCTACTCAATTAAAGTTGGACATCAAATATTATATGAAACCCAAGAGACTTTTGGTTTATTTAGTATCCAACAAACTTGCATTGCTATGGAGTATTTTCGCGAGTCTATTGAAATTGAGCATAGATTCTTATTTCCCATCTCAAACTAATTTGAAAAAAGAAATTTTTCCTTGTTGTTTATTTGCTTATTTCTTCTATTAACTCGCCTTCGTGGTTGCTCTTTTTCTTTTTCTTTTTCTTTTTCTTCTAAGTTAGGGTTATATTACTTCACGATTACTTTTTTATAGTTAAGCGTCATATCAGGAATTGGGAACATCTGTTGTTGTTGCCTCCTTTGGCTCAATAGAACACGCAACATATAAGTTTCAGAGTTATTACTACTACTGGTAATAAATCGAATTAAATTATTTCAATTAAATTAAGATACTTTATTAATTCTTATTTACTGGAAAGGATTCATAACAAGAACTTCTTCTTTCGAGACAACACGTTATTTTAATTCCAAAGATAGTTCCAAATTGATTCCTCTACCCATTTTAGAAGTGATCATAATCACTGCACAAACCTTTGATTCTTTTGTCTGAGACGAATTTCGTCGCATGAAGCTAATAGACTCTAAATATTGATAATTATGTCTTTCCGTTCATACTAGCCCGAGTTAACTAAATCGATTTCAGTATTCTTGAGAGCTTATTTTCAGTAACAACCTCTGTCCGAGAGCCTGAGTCTTTTTGATGGTTCTTGTGGAACAAACATAAATTACTGTAAGGTTCTTATGGAACCAATAAATATGATATTAGAATCTATTTTTTTAAACGGAACCACTGGAATCTGAAGGAATGTTCTGATTTTCGACTACTTAAGGCCTTACAACAAACACTCTTCAATAAAATTGAAAAGAATTTTAGTAAAATCGATTAATAAAAGATGAGCTACGAAAGATCTCAGAGAAGATATGTCCACCCTTACGACATGATGGAAGATGCCATCAACAGAATGAACGAGGCATTTTACGCTCTTTCTAATCCAATGATGATGCCTTGGCGGTTTGAAAGACCCTATTCTGAAAGACAAATGTTGGGAAGATCTCAGGAGGCGTCTGAAAAACAAGTTCAAGACAAAGGTAAGACACCAGGTTCGGAGAGCACCTCTGCGATGCAACCGATGTTTGAAAGATCATTATTCAAAGACCCTTTCTTCAAATCCAATTGGGAAAACGAACCGACTTTTGACAGAGCATATCAATTGCTGGATGAGATGGTCGCTAAAGGAAAACCAAATGTCGATATCTCCCAAGAAGATGAACTCTTGAAGGTTCCCGAGGACATGGAGAAGCTATTCCGCGAGTCCGGAGATAAACCCGGCTCGAAGCTCTCGGGAGAAAGCTATCAAACTTCAACTATTACGAGAGATGGCAAAACTGTCACCGTCGAAAAAAAATCTAAGCTGCATCCTGATGGAAAACTTACTACGAAAGTGAGTCAGCATTTTGAAGATGCAGAAGGCCATAGAAATACCATGACTCGCAAGAAGATAGTAAACTTCAAAACAGGAGAAAAAATGGATAAGGTCTTAACCGAGTCAGAGAAAGCAGAAATGCTGAAGGGTTCAGAAGAATCCCTAAAAACTCCGGGACAGGAAACAAAGGAGGAAAAAATTTCCAAAAATGGAAATTAAGGGGAGAAGCTGCAGCAAGAAGAAAAAGAGCGAAGTTATTTATGAAAGCCCACGCCCATAATGTAGAATGCTAAGTGATATCTATATTATATAATAGTCTAATTTGTGAATAATAATACCACTGAATATTTCTCTATCATTTCACATCATGCTTATTTGAAGTAAAATTATCGAGAATGAGCATTAATATCATTGCGTGCTAGCACAAATCAATAAAATTAGCCTTTAAATTCTATTTTCGTTTCTCACATGAGATTTGGCAGAAGAATACTTCTGTGCTTATCGCAAAGAAGACCTAGATCTAATAGTATCTGCTCATAAATAACTTTTACGATAATGTCTTGCTTATATATGACAAAGGGCCGTGTAGTCGCTTTGTTGGGCTCGTTTGTTAATGCATTGTTTCTCCAATAATTTCGATTTAATTACAAAGGAGGCAGGAAATCATACAACATATCTTATTAATTTACTGAGTGCTAATAATTGAAAATATATTCTAATGAATCCTGAAAGAATCCTCCCACAATAAATGAGTTTTCGATCAAGATTTGAAAACCAAAACACCCACCGATGAATTCTCTTCACAACAAAAGACAAATAAATAAAATATTTCTTCAGATGAAAAAACGACGAATATAAACAAAATTATCAGTCTGAAATTTTCTCACATGAATACGAAATTAGTTCATTCCTTCGTGATCGTCTTTCTTGGAATTCTTCGCAACATGCTGTACTCCTCCACCGTCTTTCTCTTCCGCAATCTTTGCGTCGTCCACTTGTTCATTATTTTGCTGTCTTGGCTCATATGCTACATTGTCAAACGTGGGGTATTTCTTGTCGTGTACTAAGGGATCTTCTTGCTTGTCAAGCACTTCCGAAGGTACGATCTCAATATTCTGTGCCTCGTGATGTAACTGAGACTCTTGAGGATTTTCGGAAACAGCAATCACACCAACCACTACGTCTCCATGAGCTATGTTAGTATTTTCCTTGGAATTCAGTTTTGGATCACGATACTTTCTTGTGCTTTTTCTTCTTTTTTTAGTGCAATGGAATACAGAGCAACAGAGACACAAACAAACAACAAACACTGTAGGGATTATAATTGCACACATTATCCCTGAGCTCAAACCAACATAGCATGGATAGATGTCAAAATTATCATACCAGCAGACTCCGAGGCCTCCATACGGACGGCAAGAGAGGTCTATGTATGAATTGCAAGTCTTAACGCAAGACCTCCTAAAAGTATCCCAATAATACCCATCATCGCACCAAATAGCCGAAGTGAGGCTGAGTAAGCACCCGAGACTCACCATTATTTTCAGCATATTCATTTTGAGTTTTTATGCCACTGATATTTTGTGTTTTGGGAATTATTTATGATAACCTACTGGCGCAAGATTTTACAAGTGAGAAGATCAAACGGCTCTGCTTGGATTTAAGATTTTGTATTAGATTCCGCAGGGCTCGATTTTCAAGCTTCAGAGAGTTTCTATTACTGGATGTTATGTAAAAAATTTTCCAAAACCATTTTAAATTTAATTAAAGTAGTAGGAATGCTGAGTCTTAGTTTAAATCTTGAGGAGAAAGTATGAAAAATCCAAATTTAGTACGCTACCGAAACTTATGGTCAAAGCCAATTCGAAGTTCATACGCAAATTAATCTCATTTAAGTGACGGAAGGACCCAAGGTAATGATAGCATCTCTCAATATAAAATCTTATTTCCTAATAACGATCTCAAGAAAAGCCAATATTACTGGCAACGATTAATAAAATTAAAATGAGTTAGTAAGTTAATTTCATATACTGACTTAATGCAACAATGAATTATCCTTGATCCATGACATCTCTGCGACTACAAACACATTTTTATGGCATTAACCGATACTTGGAAATTTCGTTGTGATTAGAGTGAGAGTCCTTTAACAGTAAATTTTTTCAACAATGATCTCCCTCTTTATCGTTTAATCAATTGAAACTTTCTTAAGAAAGCCAATGCGTCGGATATCCATATCTTGTCGATTAATAACAAGCAAGCTTTTCAGATGGTTAGTGAGTCACTTGGAAACCGAAGTGGTAAGATGATGATGACTCTGAAAAAAATTAAATATGTTCAAAAGGCCATGAAGAATAATGAACAAATTGATAATGTCTTCGATGAAGAAGTTCAACTTAAATATCGTCTGAGAGGTTTAGATCATATTTCTCTTTAACAACAACTTGAAGCCTTCTTTTCGTGTCTGAACTTGATAAGGAATTTTAATTGGGCTCAGAATTTTTTTCATTGGAACCTCATCACCCCATTCTCTTTCAATCGTAACTTTTTTGATAGAAATTCTCCTCGGTTGTTCCAAGAACTTATCAGCCGCCTTGACACAGCGCTCATGACTTTCTTTTCTCAATAACTTAATAAACAATTTAGTTCAGTAAGGAGTTTTGATTAAACCAGGAATATCTTTGGATAAAGTATGAATTTCAATGAAATGACGATATGTTCACTTAGTGGTTAATTGAAGGAAAGGTAGTGAATTTAAATGGCTCAAATTCCAATTCAAAAAATCATCATAGTTTTGAAAATTGACGAATCGCGATTTATGATTAATTCTCGGTCAACTGCTTTGAGATTAACTAATTGTATGGTAGCATTGATCTCAGCGGAGCTCTCATATTCTTGCTTTTGGAGTGAATTTGTTTCATTCGACGACCACATTCTTATTGCGAACTCACCTCGCCATGAAAATATTTCAGATTTCATGGACAGCTTAAATCAGTATAGAAGTCAGTAGTAACACATTGTAAAACGTGCTGTCAGAACTTCTTTCCATAAGCGGT
>ENA-UOUE01000395-UOUE01000395.1-compost-metagenome-genome-assembly--contig:-NODE-395-length-35395-cov-7.639051_pt1 | contig 35395 bp, 17 predicted proteins | sample MGYA00238146_ERZ747223 | MGnify/ENA primary metagenome ERZ747223 (study PRJEB28781, sample SAMN06268865) | compost metagenome | isolation source: single cell | place: USA: California, Emeryville, Joint...
ATCTTCCATATACAATAGGAGCAGATCTGATATAATATCATCATCCACTTCAAGTTTCATTATCCTCTCAAATTTTCTTGCCTCTTCATCAATGCTGCCGCAATCTGCTGGTACCTTCTCAGTTCATCATTCCGCTCTCTAATCTTAAACTTGATTTCCAAAAAAATCTCAGAGCACTTCTTGTCCAACCCGGCAAGGTCATTGCTGAGCTTGCTTAACTCTTTTTCTTCAATAAACTCCGTAGAATTGTTTTTCTCATCAAGATCAGCAGCGAGGCTCCCTAGCACCCTGAGAAGTTTATCCTTTAAGCTCTGGATAGCGATTTTGTTCAACTGGTTCTCTTTTTCGAGTTGATTATTCGCATCGCTTCGTTCTTGTAACATATTCATTAGATTAGCACAGCGCGCGCAGTTCAAGTTCGTTTGACTTGAAGCAGTATCGTTTCTGCTCAAACCAAGAGAAGAAGTCTCATCTGGGTTTTTTTGGGTGCTGAGTTTGCGTGAAGGTGGAGTTTCGAATTCGCGGGAGGAACTATTGAAATGTAAATATTTTTCAGTGAGGAGTTTGTAAATTCGGTTAGAATCATCTGAAGGATAATTTGGCTTCTCCTCAGGCACCTTGTCGAAGGATTTTCTCTCATTTTCGATGTTATTTTCTGCACCTGTTGAAGCTGACAGAGAGTTATCTCGCTTCTTGAGAGGGCCTTTCTTGGGCCCTACGGGAGTCGATTCTTCACTATTCACCTTGGAAGCCACTGTGCTAGGAGTTCTTGAACCAGGTTTCTGAGCTTTCGTTGTCATGCTGTTGGTAAGGTTCATTTTCTGAGAGAAAGTTTGCTTGCTGACCACAAGCTGCCCTTCTCCGCTTTTTCCTGTGTGAGAATCACTCATTATTGAAGGTCTTCAATAAAAATTATAGTTATCTTTCGTTGGGAATAAACTTCGCAATTTCAATGAGCCTGAACTGAACTCTGCAACAATATCATCTTTATCCTGATTTGAGGTTCAAAGTCTCAACTAATAAGCCTGAAAGTCTCATATGAGTGTAAATCCTTATAATTTCAGAAGAGAGATCGTCATAGCACTCATTGGTATTTTTTTGGTAATAATTAACTGAGTCAAATAAGTTATTTTCAGTCCGTTTAGATCTGAAACTAATTTTTTAAACTCTCGGGTGACTTTTCAATGGAATCTAAAACTGGTCCTAGCCTTGATAATGATGAAGAGGACTTCACACTGGATGAATCACCTTCAAAACGACGCGCTCAGACTTTGAGCAACCGGACAAGAAAACTTTCAATGCCCCCTGTACTTCTTAAATCACGCTCAGTTGCACCCAGAATCGAAGTGCAGAAGCTGTTCAAGAGGAAGAATGTCAAAAGACCTTCGAACTTCTATCAAAAGCTCTCGAAAATCGAAGTCGAAGAGATAAAATTAGAGAAAGTCCCTTCCGAAGATAAGAAATTTGAAATCAATTGCAGTTCTTCTGATCTCGAATGGCAAGACGAAAGCGCTGGAATCATGACTCCTGCATGCTTTTTGAAAGTCGTAAAAGCAACGTTTAGTCTCACCCAGCAAATGCTTGTTGAATTAACTGTCTGTTTTCGAGAAATGCGAAGAGAAAAGCTTGATAATGCTGAGTACTATCTCCACTGTTATCAAGAATTTCGAGAGACTCAAGCAACTCTTTCTGAACTCGTTGTTCAACAAGTTGCTGTGAGACTAGGAATAGACTCTGAGTTTATCGATAGGAATGTAAAGTACTATCTAGAAGATCAGAATATCACGTTAGCTGGGCCTGAAGGGGAGAAAGCGTTAGAAGAGTTTGGAGAAAAAATAGACTCGTTGCCTCAACCGAAGAAGCCGGTAGATACTGCGACATATTATAATATCCTGGCATACCAGCTTGAGAAATCTAAAGAAAAAACGAATTTTGAGAGCATAATGAAACTTGAAGTGGATGATGATATTATATCAGATCTGCTCTTGTTGTATATGGAAGATTTGATAAATAAAGAATTCGGGGTAGAAGAGGAGGATTATCTCCAGGAAGTGTATAACGCAATTTCAACAAATTCGAAGGTTTATGAGGAAATTAATGCCCAAATTCTTGCAAATTTCGAAAGAATGCTCACAGATTCAGCCAAGAATTAGCGTGAGCCTAGATGATATTTTCGAATATATTAGACGAACGCTAGCGTTTTTATGACATACAATGCAGTTTATTTCAAAAACACTTATTTATTCAGAGTTATGTTGGCCGAGTATTAACTTTTATTTGAAAACGATGAGACTATCCATCAAACCAAGGTGAGTGGAGAAAATAATATCCTGAGAGTAAGGAGAAATTTGACTTCCTCTAGAGATTTAGTTTGAAATACAAAAATCAGTGCAAAAGCAGGCTATATTTCCCCCTCCAAATTTGTAGTGAGAAACTTCGGCAACTTGGTTGTTTGCTGGAAATACAGTGCATCGCAACTTTATTATCAAAAGCAAGCTTAGAATCTCTATGCGAGAAAATTTATTTAGTTCGCTTGTTGAATAGCATTATAATATTTCAGTTATCGAATTGAATTTTGTAAATGTATTTCTACATATCGTCTAATGAGCGCGAAACCCTTTGATAAACTCGAATCAGAAGAGCCCGCTAACATAAGCGACAATCAAATCTACAGCACCAAAAGGAGAGCAGCTTTCTTCAATGCTGCATTGACACTACTAATAATCGTTTACAGCCTTATTTCGGGAGTATTAAGCCATCAACATAAGTATCATCATCTCTTCAGCGCAGAAACTTGTAATAAGGTTTATCTCGCACTCGCAGCGTGCTACTTATCTTGGGAATGGCTCTCTTTATTCAACTTATGTGCTCTAAATCAATGCAAAGAATGGCAGTTCAAATCATGTTTTCTGTGCTTCTGGACAGTACTTCTTTTGATTTTCGATGTCGTCATTTTCAGCTTAATCGGTGGCGCAGAGGCTGAAATCACAGATTTCGTCTTCAACTATATTCCATATGGGTTAATTATGCTCAACGGCTTTATGATGATCCAAAGACTTGTGGAGTTTTCTTCAAATCCTTTGATTCTTGCTCAATACCAAAACATGCAAGCAACGCTCAGCACAGAGGATAACGAAACAGGCTTCAGTGTACAACTAACAAAAAGCATACCAGAGAAGCATCATAACGCTGTTTCGAAAGAAAAAATATTGGAAGAGTTTTCTGCGTATGATTTCCTTGACGAATAAACCCTTAGTCTATCTGCATAAATAAATTGTTAGCATTTTTCTTGTATTCTTTATCGTAATGAGCAATTTAACACGATTTTTTTGAATACTTCATCCAGAATTGCCTCATCAAGAGAGCTATCCAAAAATTACTCCAATCTTTCTTAATTTTTCTCGTGAAAATTAAAATATTCGGCTCCGAGCCAAAAGCTGATTGTTTTGCAGACACCCAGAACTGAGTTGAAATTTACACTCTTTGAATGCCAAACAATCAGAGTAGCTGTCCTGTCCTGGTCTCAATCGTTTTTGAGTAATTAAATCATTATTACTTGGGCTAAAAATACTCAAATTATTCAGTTTATAACTTCTCTTGAGTATATAATATTAAGCATTTCACATGAACTCAACTCATCGGCTGGGGCGTTACTCCTCGACTCCAGATCGAACTGTCGCATTCAAGCAAAACAACACGGCTCTGCCAAAACCAAAGGACTACAATAGCGCGATGAAGTTTATACTCAGATTTGATATAGAAAGCAACAGAAAATCATCTCGAACTCACAACAAATCCGCCGAAAAGGAACCAGTAGTTATCCCTCGAATGACAAAGAGGCCCTCCGCTCCCATTGTACAGCAATTTGGCGATCTATCAGAAGGATTACCACAAGAGAGGAGCTCTCAGCGAATCATCGACTCACTCGCTTGGCCTGGACCCAATAAAACGATTCAGGAAGAAGTCACAAGGAGTTCTTTGGTTGATTCAAGAAATTCTACTCGAGAAAACCTAAAAAAGAAACTCAATTTCTCTGTGTTCGACAAAGCTAAGTCCCAGCTACACTCCGACAGGAATAATAAACCTCCTTTGAAACTTTATCGCATAGATTCTCCAACATCGGCGGCGAAAAATAACCCTGGCGAATATGAAGAGTATAGACCATCAAAAAACGCAGCAATCCAGGCAAATTTCACACACTTTAAAAAAAGTTCTTCAGTTCCCTCTCTTCTGGGAAATGAAGAGAAACCCGACTCTGCTCTAACACTCGCTCGATCATTCCAAGCAAATTCTACTGCTCAGAAAATTCGTGACTCAACTAGGCAGACTTCACATAGAAAGAATAGGTCGTTAGATCATTCACAAAGAAGCTTTCTCTCAAAGGATTTTGGCAAAAAACAACCAGATGATATAGACTCTGCTCTTATGAAAAGCAAAATTATCGAGCGAACCCTTTATCAAAGCAATCTGAATTTTTCTGTGAATTATGAGGCTTTTCTAATTCGGAAGTATAAGATTGCTCAGACTAATGCCGCGGTTAATGCCGACCTCGGAATTAACAGATTCAAGTCATTGGGTCTGTCGACTTACCAAACAAGGAAAAAACTTGGGCTTTTAGATTATCGGAGCATGAATTCTAAAGATTTTGAAAAATTGCTTCAGTTCTCAAATGAATTGAAGATTAAAGACGTGCTGGCTGGTACTGAACGCCAGCCTTTTTCAAATGAATTGGAAATCCAGCAATTTTTGGAGTCTCGCAAAGAACAGCAAGCGGAACTTGAAAAGCAATTGAAGAAGATGAATAGATCCAAAAGCGTCTCGAAAGTACAAAAACAGAGTAACGAGGAGGTCAGTGTGGTGAGTGCCAGAAGGTTGATAGGGCTGCATCCAGCGAGCAAGGCATTAGAGGTGAAAAATCGAAAAGCAGCTCAGGTTGAATATTGTGATGTGCTGGGTCGAGAGAATCAGAAAAGTGTGCAATGCTCATTCAGAAGCAAAAATGATGAAAACCAAGAGGTTGCCGAGGCAAAATCGGTAGGAGGAAGCAATAGATCGTCTCCAAATTCCAAGCAGATGATCAGAGATTTTAAAAGGTCTATACGAGAAGTAAGCTCGAAACCCTCTGATCAAGAAGTTCCATCAATTCATTCGTATCAACTTTTTAATAAATCAAAGGAATCGCGAAATATTACGAATGAAAACGATGCTCTTCCAACGGAATATCAATTAAATATGTCGGAAATAGACCATGCTGAGGAGAAAACTATACCAATTCGCAAACGAAAGCAACTGTAATCTTTTATAGGAAGTGTGTGCCTTCTCAGAAAACAACTCAGTCATTCATTACCTTTTTTGCTTCTTTTTTTGTTTATTTTCCTTTTTCATATAAATTCTGTAGTGTCTTATACACTACGTCTGCGATTTTTTTGGTTACTCTCAAAGTGATTTGAGTCATTCAACTCTACCCTTCATCTCATTCTGTTCACCATTTGGGATCCAGATATGAGGAAGAACTTAGTATGTACTTTCACCATAAATTGAACTTTCAGGAATGTGTTAGTATATTCTAAAAGAACATTTCTGTATTTAATAAAATACTCCGAGTTAGCTTATTTGTTTTTTATCATAATGGGATAGCAAATCAAAGGAAGAGGGATTTTAGTTAATTACTATACTTTGGGATAAATTTACTAGGCCATAATACCTTCAAACACTTAACTGGGATCAATTTTGAAGTATACTTCTAAAACATCTTATATGATTTTTATAAACAAATTTTGAATTTGATGAAAAACTTTAAGTAGTAGGGTAATACTTGGAAATTGCATATTCTTTCAGCAGGTAGAGAGTGAAGCATCGGTATTTGAAAGTTGAATGGAAACTTGGATAATGGTGCCATTTTGGCAAATTATTATGAATGATTCTGGCTCATACATAAAACAACTTTTATGGCTAAAGGTAGTTCTGAATAAATATTGGATTTGTAGAAGATAACAGTTACTCCGTTAACAAAAAACATAAATTTGAAAAACATTTGAAGTGACTCGCACAATCACAAAATCATTTGTGGCGCTTCTAATAAAAAATACCGAAGAGAAATATTCATTTTTCATCGAAAAATTGTTTAATGCGTCCATTGAGTTGTTCATCCTGACTAGATAAATGAATCTAATCATTGGTTCCCTTGCTTAGTCTAAACTAAAATATATTAACTGCGATTCCATTAAACAAAATACTCAAATCTTTCTCAGAAAAACGTTGTTCAGAATGGAATTCCCATATACGATTTTACATGAACTTTGAGGACCTCAAGAAAAGAAAACTTTGAATATGTGAATTTAAAGCCTCCAACAACAAAAAAAAAAACTTCAAACCCAATTTTCAATAGTTATTTATTGAAATTAATATTGATATTTATATAATATTCAAAAAGTCTTTTGGTAATATTGAAAATGCCATATTTTGTGAGCTTCATTTAGTGTAGACTGACAGATCAGTCTAAACTCAATGGACTCAATGAGTAAGGGTAAACATTCAAGTTGGTTTTCTCGTATCTTGAGTAGAAGATAAATAAGTAATGTGTATCATATGTGAAACTCGCTAAATTTGCTTTGGTTAAGTTCAAATAATGGGAAAAAATCAATTATTCTGATCATATTCAAATATTGAAATATTGTTTCAATTTAGTATAAAATGAAAAGGTTAAGACAAAATCTAAAAATGCCAAATACAACATTCATATGGGAATCCTTTGGTTAGCCTCCTATTCACAGAGCAGATTTCCTAATAAGAAAGTTTATTCAAAAGAAAAAAACTATTGTCAACCAATAATAGTTAGTGAGGTTTAGTAGTATTCGATACATTTTAAATAATCAGTTAAATTCACATATCCAACATCAGTTGACAGTATTTTGCAATTTGGATGAGTTCCTCAGTATTAATGCAAAGGTATTATGTAGTAATTATCTCTGGTTAGCAGTTCATTCGTAACTAGAATACGTAACAAAATCTGCACTTAACACGAGACTAAAGAATAATTCCTTCAAAAGTTGACCATTCAATGGCGGCAGGTCTTTGAGATTAGGTGTTCAGCTACTGCCTACACATGCTTGGTCTATGGGCATATATAAGCCATCACAAAGACTTTCATATTTGATTCAACTTTATCTAGTTGAGCCTGCTGGGATCTGGCCTTGGATCGACAGCTACAACAATTAACATATCTTACTTCAAACCTCGCTCCTTTTTGCAAATGAAAACGTTTTTGCCATCTTATCTTTCGTCAAAAGCAGTTGCTCAACAACCTTTTTTTTTGTGGTTCACATCACATTTCAACCATAATGACAAAAAAAGACATCTTACAATGTATTGCATCAACAACTGCAGAGACTATATGTATGGCTGCTGTTTGCCTTGCAAGGTTTCGCTTAGATTGTTATCTCATTGTTGATTAGAACGTTGCAGTTCAGTAATAGAAAATCTTATTCTCACACAAATAGAACGTGTTCTCTTTTTAAAATTTTCAAAAAACAGGTATTTGGGCTGAAAATTTAGTGAACAAGATTCTAATAGCCTTTGATTCTTAAAAGAAGTTACTGACACCCGTCTAAGAGAGAACTTCAATCACTGGTATTGCAAATTATTATTCATAATTTTTTCTTAGAAACCATTTCGTATTTAATGACTTTCACCTACTACAAAGACAAAAACTACCCATCTGTCGGGAAATGGCTCCTTATTAACGTTCTCGGCGATGGAGCTACCTCAACAGTGTTCCTTGGATATGATTTGAAAACCAAATCGTACTCCGCGATCAAGATATTCAAAGATACCGACCCATTCACAGCAGCCCAAGCCAAAAAAGAAGCTTTACTTCATTCATCAATCAACCACCGATTAATATTACAAGTCAAAGAATTTAACAGCGCCAGCCAACTTGTAGATTTGGCAGGCAACAAAAAATCCGTTTCCTTTATGGAACTTGAATTAGCTCGTGGAGGAGACTTGCTCCTGTTGCTTGAGAGAGTCAAGTTCGTTCCAGAAAAATTGGCTAGAACTTATTTTCATCAAATTATCGAAGTCTTGGAATATTTACATCAGAAAAAAATTGCTCATGGTGATATCAAACCTGAAAACCTCATGCTTGATTCCAATTTTTGTATCAAGCTCGCTGATTTTGGCTCCGCAAGCAAACTCACATCAAATAGTTTTCAAGTTTCGGAGGCAGGAACCACAAAGTATTTTCCTCCAGAGCGATATCAGGAACGAAATTATGACGGAGCAAGTGCTGATATTTTTGCAGCAGCTATTGTTCTCTTTTGCCTTGTTTGTGGACAGATGCCTTTTTCAAAAGCCGTTCGAACAGATTACCTGTACTATCTTATTTCTAATGGGAAAGTCGACTTGTTTTGGATGGCTCACCAGGAAATAGCTGAAAAGCGGAGAATTCATATAAATCCAAGCCCTGAATTCAAGGATCTTCTGGCCGGGCTGATGGACCCAGACCCGAAAAGGAGATATTCAATTGACAATATAAAGAAGAGTCCTTGGTATCAATGCAGCATTTATGAACCAACCGAAGTCATGCAACTTGTTCAGAAAATGATTGACTAGTACTACTAATATACATTCAACTACAATTGCTACTACTATTAGCGAACGAATTTGAACAACAATGAAGAAGGACCAAAGAATCATCTGCATATTAGTCTTAGAATTACTTTACACGGAATACTCAAATAAGGAAAGACGATGGTATCATATAATTCTGTTTATTTTTTTTTAGTTCTTCTGCATGAATAATATAATATATCATCTATTTACTTACTACCTATATATTTGGAGTCCGATTTTAAATATTCTTTCTTTATTAGTATTATAGCTATATCACTGATTATTACTCGTAATGAACTATCCAAAAGCTGGCTGACTCCAATCTTCTTTTTTTTTGTCTCTCTAAATTCAGATGTAGAGGACATGATTATAAATATTATTGAGCGACTTAATTACTTGGAAAATGTTTATATAGAGAACACAATTTTGAGTCTGAGCAATCTGAAAGAAAATTTGCATTTATTTTCTCGCCATATCGTTTCTGGCCATTTTTTAAATCCAACAAAGGCTGAATGTTCAATTATAATGAGAATGAAAAGATTAGATTGTTTAAATTCCAAACTCTTAATAATCCCACATATATAAATAGCTCTATAGCAACTATTCTTTAAGGAGAAAGGAAAAAAAAACCATTAAAAATTCAACAAACTTATACTTTTTACTCTGATGATTGAGGCTTCATACGGCTACTCCTCGTCGTAATGCTCAGTTGAGGAAGCTCCTCCAAATGCAGTTTTTTGTTCTTTCGAGTGTCTCGAAACTCATCGTAGCTGTCATCATCATCGTCTTCAATATCATAATAATGGTCTTTCTCTGATCTACTATAAGCTGTAGATTTCTTTGCTTTAGTTCCTTGAAGAGCATTCTTCAACGTAATTTTAGGATTAAATCGCTTCAACTGCATCAGCTCTTCAAAGAAGAGCTTCGTCTGAAGCGATTTTCCAGCCTCCGCTAGCACATTTTCTCGGTCTTGATTCTGCTCATAAGCTACTAAAACTGCTCTCAGGCCATTTTGGAGTTTCTCCGTCTGCTCAATCATCCCTGAGAGTTTAGCATAACCTTCTCCCACCTCCAAACTTATTTCTGTAGGATTAGCCGCAAGCAATAAAGTCTCTCTAGCTTTCGCTAATGAAATCGCTTGCAATCTTCCAAAGATCATTTGTGCTTCAACCTCATTCGTGTCATTTGAATATGCTACTTGAAGGGAGCTCAATAGGTCAGTTTTCTGCATGCAGGTAAAGAAATACTCCAAATGGATCTGACTTAGTTTGAGACGGAAATAATCGTTGAGCACTTTTTCGTAGTTTGGTGTTTTGAGTCTTAGGCGACAATACCTCTCTATAATATTCTGATATGTAAAGAAATCATGAGTTTTTGAATAAGCTGCGTTAATTTCCGGCTGAACCTTCCCCCAGCGCAGTTGATACTCGAGGCAAATTTCAATAAGCTTTGACATTTCGCTTTTGACATCTATTCTGCTCTCCTTCATTTTAGATATCAAATTTCGAATTTCCTCTTCAGTAAGGGATTGCTCAAACCCTTCCAACAACTCAACTCGTAGTTTCTCAATGCGTCGCTTGATTTCTTCGAGGTAGAGCTCTGATGACTTGCCATCTGTACTTTTTAAAAGATCATGGAAAATCTGCGCAAGATCTCTCTTCAAATCCTTGATAGGGTTAGCTTCCATTTTCTCTGTTACAATTTTCGCTGAATTGACTAACTCCTTCGCTGCTTCAAATTCGATTTTGAGTTGCTTAGCTTCTTCTTGAATGGTCTGATCATCACTCGGATTGTTTTCGAGATGTTTCAGCCATCGTTCAACAACGGCAATTTTCTCCTTCTGATTTACTTCAAAAGGCCTTCTCAGCTCGGCAGGCTCGTCATTTTCTGCTGCCTCCTTCTTGTCATTTAATGCTTTAGCTGAAGACGCTTCTTTCACCTTGGGTTTTTTTGGAGCTTTTGAAACCAGTTTGTCTTTTTTTGGAGGCACACTGATTTTAACCTGATTCATTTCACGATTTTGGAGTCGCTTTTCTCTCAAACTTTTTTGTACAGGAGGGTTTTGACTGCTATCCGCCTTGGTTTCGATTACCATTTTATCCTCAACTTTTTTCTCTTCAGCATGAGGCTTATCCTCTTTTACCTCACTCTTTACGATATCCTTGAGACCATCAGCCACTGAATTAGATTGGAGATTTCGCATGTTTGGAAGCCCTAGTAATTGCACTGCTTGTGTTGGATGCGAGGTGGACGTTTCTGGCCTCGCAGTCCCTCCCCTTTTCATTATACTAAATCGCTGAGAGAGCAACAAGACTTTTTCACACAAAGTTTGAGAGATAAGGTTCACTTCACGGTGCAACGAATTGATATACTCGCAATCCCTCACATCAAAATGGATTTGAGACATCACAGTTGTTCGCAAGGTCAAGTACCATTCAATGAGCTCGCTGAGCTGCTTCGAATCAGTCGCCTCTCTAGAGTCACGACGCTGGCTCAAAAAATTCGTCAGTTGCAATGAAAGCATCTGAAGAGAACGAATTGAGGCTTTCAGCTGCGTTGAAGACTCGCTGACTGCGATGAGCATCTGATGCAACCAAAGCAAGCTTTCCTCAGTGGATTTAATCGAACGGAAGATATCTCCTAACGAAAGCAAAAACCCATTCACGAACTGAGTATTATCATCTAGTAACGTGTCCCGTTTGAGAAAGGATGAAAAAGCGAATAATGAATCAACAGGCTCGATGTCTGTGTGTGGGTGGAAACAAGAGACACAAAGGAGCCTTTCTGAGCAAAATTTGGTTCTGCAGAAAGATATGGCGGTTTTATTGTGTTGTCTGCATTTGAAAGTGATTTCGCAGGGTTCGGAGTTAGAAGCTAGCATTTGGAAGTAATAGTGATTAAAAAATTATAGAACAAGTCCTGTAGTTGGATAATAAAATCAGTTCTTTGATAATAGGCTTTAAAGGATTAATTTGAATTCTTTTTTTTTCATGAGCCAGAGTGAGGTGTCAAAAAAATTCAAGATTAGGTTTCCATCGTAGTCTCCAGGAGTTCGTGATACCTGCTAGATGGCGTTTCTTCGCGATTTTTCAGCGAATAGTCGTAATTATTGCAATAATACGAAACAGAGTATATTATTCTAATCTATTCAAGCAGGACAACGCGAATTACTTCCTCAGGACTCAGCAAAAAGGCGTCTCTAAGAATTTTTTGGATTTATGAGAATTTCAGATTTTTTTTAGGAATAAAGAAAACTGGAGCTGATGGAAGTCAAAAGGAGTACAATCTAATATTACACTGTGGAATTTCTTCTGGAGATTGAGAAAGATGTTATTTAGAAGAGAGATACTCAAACCCCTTTTTATAGCACATTTCTAGAAAGGAGAGACTGATAAGGGCCGGGTTTTTTAATAAAATTTTCGCTGGTTTAAATTTTCAGTTCCTATTTCTCACAGTGGCTTATGATTTTCTTAGCTAAGATAATTTAATAAATTAAAATGTTCAGTCTGATTTCTAAGAGATGTTCTTTAAGTTGGGGCAGGTTACTTGGCCTTCCAAGCGTTCATCAAACGCACATAGACATTAGATAGTTTATGAATCACTAAGTTTTGTTCATCGGTTGTTAAAATTTGTTTTGTTTTCAACTATGGACCTCTGATATGTTCTCCTACTGAAGTGGGTGTTTGGACCGCAATTTCTTCCTAAATAATTGCCCGAGTTTCAGCCCGAGAGAGCTGACTCAAAATATCCTGTATTTTAGGGTTCTGTGTTTCAATTTTGAATATCTCTATAAATCTCCAGAAGATCAAAAATAAAATCACAAGCATCTGTGTTTCATGATTAACAAGAGGCAGATTCCATTCAAATTTTCTTTCAAAAAACTTGTCTTTCCAAGACAGTCGAGGAGCAGTGAGTATTGAATTAGCGACTCTGATGGAAAGGATATTTTTGCACGGTGAGCACTCTAAAATGATTGCCATAATAAAAATTTTCAGTCCATTTAGCTCTGATCCAGTCCATTTAGTTCAGACCCATTCATTAAGTTACTCTCTAAAGCCACAACTGCCAATTGGAAGAGGAACAGAATTTATATCATTTTGGTTAATGTAAGATATCTCCGTACACATAGTCAAATAACATTGTGACAAAAAGCAGTTATTACGAACCATGCTACGAATTAATTTAGATTAATAACATGGGACTTGGTAAATGGTCCCTGCATTCAATTGAACAGAGAAATGCGAAATTATTTAATTCCAAAACAAAATGAGAAATTACTCATTTGCAAAACTTCGAAAGAATATCATTTTATTACAAATATTTGTATCGTGCTATCAGCTTCACCAGATCTGCTTTCACCAGCGGCTTTTGCAAAGTCTCTAGAGCTCCTGCATTCAAAAACTCATCTTGCTTTTCCTTTTCATTGTAGGCTGTGCATCCTACAATCACAATGTTCCATTTGTCAGGAATTGATGCATTCCAAGCTAACAGCTCCTTAGTTGTTTGAATGCCATCTTTCATGGGCATATTCCTATCCATGAGAATCAGACCGAATTTTCTACAATTGGGAGAGCATTTTTCAGCTTGACTAATTTTTCGTAGGCATTCTACCCCTGAAGTAGCAGTGTCTGACTTGATATCAAGCGATTTGAGCATGGTTTCGATAGTCAAGATGTTGAACCCGTCATCGTCAACTACCATGATCTTTGGACATTCACACCCAAGAACATGTTGTTTTGTGATCACTCTCAATTGGGGTCGGAGTGGAGGGGTTTGAGTGGAAGAGTCACTCTCTACTTTAGAGTTTGCCTCGATGGGACAGCTTTGATCTGAGCCTGTAAACGTGATTCTATGCTTTCGCTTGGAGGAGATATTAACAGGCAATTCAATTTTATCGTCTTCGTCAAAGAATTCTGAGACATCGATCCCTTGGACCGAGTCACTTTCAACAGAATATTGACCCAGCAGTGGTTGCTCAGTCTTCATAGTACTTCCGTCGATTTTCATCATACCTTTACGACTTTTAGCTGGGGACATTGTGAACTCCCTTTTTGATTTGAGCAAAAACGACGCCGTTGTCCCCTTCCCCCATTCTGAATCAAACTTCAATCCTCCTTTCTCTGAGTCATCGGGTCCTAACATCATCGCCAAGGAATTAGCAATCGACAAGCCTAGGCCTGCCCCTGTGGAATTTGATGCTGCTTTGTCTCCCAGGTCTATCTTCTCGAATTTTTTCATCAGCTTTGCTTTGTCTTCCTCCTTTATTCCAATCCCTGTATCGCTTACTGCTATTTTGATCAATCCAGCCTCCATTGAAGCCTTGATTGCGATGCTGCCTTCATATGTGAATTTATACGAATTGCTTAATAAATTGAGGATGATCTGAGTTAACCTATTAGGATCAGTCCGGAGCTTTTTAGGAACTTGGTTTTCAATTACATATTCAAGATTAATTTTCTTTTTGCGACACTGATAATCAAAGAGATAATGGCATTCTTTTATTATCTCTCGAATCTCGCAGGGTTGAGAAACAAGACGAAGCTTCCTTTCTTTGATTTGAGACACATCGAGAATATCATTCACCAAGTTGAGGAGTAATTTCGCGCTTTTGTATGCAGGGTCCAATAGATTTTCTTTTACGTAAGGTTTAACTCCTTCGGCTCTAAGAGCTTCATAGAGGAAATTGATATTTGAGTTGATAGGAGTACGAAGCTCATGAGAGACAGAAGCAAGAATTTCATCTTTATATCTGCCAGCTCTTTCTAGTTGCTTGAGGAGTGCGAGCTCAGGAGCCTTTCGAATAACAACAAGGATGCTGAGTTGCCCTTCGAAAATAATCCATGTAAGTTTAATTTCTACAGTTTCCATCTCATTTTTTGAGTAAGATTTCTTATATAACCCTCTGAATATGCAATGGGATTTATTCAAGGTTTGAAGTAAAAGCATTGGAGCCTCAATTGAATGTCTTTGAAGACTTTCGTTTGTTGAATTTTGAGACTTATATGGCTGCAATATTCCTCTGAAGTTTGTCAAAATGTATCGAAGATCCTTTTTCATTATCGGTTCCGGCGAATTAAGGCCCGTCTGCAAATTGCCTTCAGTAGTAATCTCCTGAAGATTGGTCACTTGAGGTAAAAACTCCTCAAAAGTAATCGAATCCTCCTGTTCGGTCCCAAGAATACTGCTTTGGAAATACTTATTTGAATACACTAATTCTAGCTTCTGAGACAGAATGAAAATCCCTTCTGGCACAATGTCCAAAATTTCCTTGTGCATAGAGTCCTTGTCTTCCAGTTTAGTCTTCATCGAAAATAACTCCCTGAAGCTTCTATCTTCCAAGTATTTGAAGATTGTGACTATTATTGCTGTAGTTAAGTACTTCAGAGTAATGTTGAACTTGGTAAAAAGTGTGTAACTCTCCAAAGTCCACCCTTGGATGATCAGTGTGACCATAACTATCATGGTAAGCATTGCGAATGAATGCCATTCTGAAAATGTGATTTGAAAAGCCAAGCATACAATCGTCAAGTCCGCTCCTCCGATGAAGATTATATGATTCGGATCATCAGAGATCAAATTATTTGCCATTAAGTAACCAACTACGGCCGTGATAAGGAGAGCACCGATTTTTTCTTTGATCTGGGCGAAAATTATATCCCTTCTCGTTAGTAGCCATGTTCGCTTAGTGGCTTTAATGCATTTAGCTTGGATAATCGGGCCCAGCAGCCCGAAAACTCCCCATAATGAACCTGTAATCCAATCTTTGCGGATAAAATTGATGATGAGGCGAGCAAGACAGTACAAAATAGTCATCGTTTGGAGATAAATGAGAGAACTGAGGTATCTCTGCACAAGATAATTGTGAAGTCTCCGATGCAGATCGCTTTCGTGTTTAAGAGAAACCATTTATATGCACCAAATTAGAGTTAGAAATAAATTTAATAATTACCTTCAAATTGAGCATGAGAATTAATTCGACAGAATCACGTTTAATTATTATTTAATTAGAGTTAAATCGTCGCAATTCTAATGCATAATCTGTGAGCCTTTAAAAAAAAAATGAATCTTCTTTCTCGCAGGGCTCTGCATGATCTTTAACCTGCTCTGAAGTAGTCATTTGAACTGTGTTGAAAAACAATAAATTTTATTTAAAACGAAAAAATTCGTTCAATTAAATTTATTTTGGAATGCGCAATTTTATAATTGATTTGCGATGGAAAAACCTTGGATTTCATTTTAATTAAATTAATTTGATTAAATTAAGTTTCTAACCGCACTCGATGGAAGAGCAAGTACTCTCTTGTAAATCTGAGTTTGTAAGCTAAGTAATTGCTGTGATCTTTTGGATTTGATTTTGGCTGTGATGAAAATCGCTCTGGCTGTTTCACGAGACTTAGTGAATTTGATATTATGTGTATATTTCAAACTTTCGTTACCATCTTTTGCAAAGTAAAGTGAGCAACATGTGATAACTCGAACGTTCGGTTTGAGTGACTTTTTGTGAAAGAAATTAATAGTTACGAGGATCAAACCTGAATATTAGCTCGACTATTTTAAATTGTTCATTCATGGCATCTAATATTGTTCTAAATATTGCTATTTAAAACGTAAAATACCGAAGGATTGATCAGCAATCATTTCTCTATGAAATTGTTGTTGGATGTCACTTTAGAATTGAGCAAATACCTTAGATAAAACCCAAAGTAAAATTTTTTTAAAAGAAAGTTGGAGATCAGTTGAGTAGTGCTCGGATCGTGGAAATTTCAAACTTGTTAACTCAGCTTTTAATTCTGTAATTGCTAACAATGAAAACCTACGAAAGAGCAGTTCAGAGTGGTCCTGTTTGTGGTTACATCGGACTTCCAGAAGCAAGACTAGTTGATAGGATCACTAAAAGATAATTTTGAATACAGAAAGATTCCTTCCTATAACTGCCTACTTTAGCTAAGAAAGACAAGTTAGACCAATACTCAAGCCTTAGTATTTACTTTCTAGATTGATCAAAACATTTTTCAAAAGAAAATTTTCAAAATCACAAACCAAATGACTAATTTCTGCCATCTGTGCAGTCTAATTCCTCCTCAATTCAATGAGAAATAGTGAAATGCTCAAAATTAATGAAAATGCTATAGTTTATTAAACTCGAGAAATAAACAACCAAATCTAGAAGCACAGAAACTATATTGTTCTTATTTCAAAGGGGTTGATTAATCTATCTGCTTCCTTCAACAAAGAAGTAGAAATCAACCAATAAATGTGGATATTTTATATTTAGGCATAGACCAGTATACTTGAGAATTATTCATAGCAAGAAATACAAGACGTAAAGGTACTTATTGAGCTTTAATATATCGACTAGATACATTTGTATCGTGCTATCAGTTTTACCAAATCTGCTTTCACCAATGGCTTTTGCAGAGTCTCTAATGCACCTGCATTCAAAAACTCATCTTGTTTCTCCTTTTCATTGTGGGCTGTACATCCGACAATCACAATGTCCCATTTATTAGCGATTGATGCATTCCAAGCTAACAATTCGTCGGTTGTTTGAATGCCATCCTTCATTGGCATGTTCCTATCCATAAGAATGAGGCTGAATCTTCCACAATTTGGAGAACATTTCTCGGCCTGACTAATTTTCTTGAGGCATTCTGTTCCAGAAAGAGCAGTATCTGACTCAATATCGAGAGACTTGAGCATAGTTTCGAGGGTGAGGATGTTAAATCCATCATCATCAACGATCATGACCTTTGGGCATTGGCATGGAGGGGCAGTTTGTGAGATGCGATGAGTTGTTGGTCGGAGGAGAAGATCAGGAGAATTGATGTCATTATCTAATTTGGCACTCTCTTCAATATAATTGCTGTGATCTGAGTAAGTAGACGAAATCCTACGCCTCATCTTGCAAGAAGGGCTTATCGGAATTGCAATTTGGTCTTCTTCAATGAAAAATTCGGAGAGATCTACTCCCAGACAAACTTCACTTCCGAATTCATGTTCCAGTATTGTTTGCTCATCCTTCACAAGCACCTTTTTCGGTTCACAAGCGGTGGTCCCTTTATAGCTGTTATTATATGATGACGTTGTGAATTCCTTTCTTGATTTAAGCAAGAAGGTCACGGTTGTTCCCTTGCCCCATTCTGAGTCAAATTTCAATCCTCCTTTCTCCGATTCGTCAGGTCCAAGCATCTGAGCTAGAGAATTAGCAATTGACAACCCTAATCCGCATCCTGTCGAATTTGATGCAGCTTTGTCTCCTAAATCTATCTTCTCGAACTTCTTCATCAACTTTGCTTTATCTTCCTCTTTTATACCAATTCCAGTATCGCTCACTGATATTTTTATCAACCCGCTCTCTTCCATGGCCACGGTGATCTTTATGCTACCTTCATATGTGAATTTATACGAATTGCTTAATAAATTGAGGATGATCTGAGTTAACCTATTAGGATCGGTTCGGATCTTTTTTGGAACTTGGTTTTCAATTACATATTCAAGGTTGATTTTCTTTTTGCGACACTGGTAATCAAAGAGATAATGGCATTCTTTTATTATTCCTCGAACATCACTGACTTGAGACACCAACCGTAATTTTCTTTCTTTGATTTGAGAAATATCGAGGATATCATTCACCAAGTTAAGGAGTAATTTCGCGCTTTTATATGCAGGGTCCAATAGATTTTCTTTTACATGAGGTGCTACCCCTTCATCTTTGAGGGCTTCATAGAGGAAATTGATATTTGAGTTGATAGGAGTACGAAGTTCATGGGAGACAGAAGCGAGAATTTCGTCTTTATATCTTCCAGCTCTCTCTAGCTGCTTGAGTAAAGCCAATTCAGGGGCTTGTCGAATAGCAACAAGAATGCTGAGTTGGCCTTCGAAAATAATCCACATGAGTTTAATTTCTACAGTTTCCGTATCATTTTTTGAACGATATAATCCTCTGAAAACGCAATGAGCTTTATTCAAATTCTGAGGAACAAGGATAGGAGGTGCTTTATTTGACTCTTCTTGAAAGCCTTCATTTATTACATTTTGAGATTTAACTGGCTCCAATATACTTCTAAAGTTAGTCACAATATATCTGAGATCTTTTTCCATTGTCTGCTCATGAGAATTGAGTCTCGCCTGACAATTCTCATCAGCAGTGATCTCCTGAAGATTGGTCACTTGGGGCAAAAACTCTTCAATAGAAATAGAATTTTCATCCGGAACTATAAGCATTACGCTTTTAAAGTATTTATTTGAATAAACCAGATCGAGCTTTTCAGATAAAATGAAGATCCCTTCAGGCACTATATTTAATATGTCTTTGTGCATCGAGTCCTTGTCTTCCAGCTTAGCCTTCAGCGAAAATAACTCTTTAAAGCTTCTATCTTCCAAGTACTGAAAGATTGTAATTATTATTATCGTGGTCATGTACTTCACAGTAATGTTTATCTTGGTAACAAGAGCATAACTTTGTATCGACCAAGCTTGGATAATCAGTCCAAGAAGAATCGCCATGTTAAGCATTGCAAAAGAATGCCATTCCGTGAAAATAATTTTAAAAGCCAAGCAGACAATTGTTATGTCGACTCCTCCAATGAAAATGATATGATTCGGATCATCACTTACCAGATTACGACCGATAAAGTATCCAATACCTGCTGTAACGACAGCAACACCAATCTTCTCTCTGATATGAGCGAGAATTATGTCTCTTTTTGATCGGAGCCAAGTACGATTCGCAACTGGAACAACTTGAGCTGCTACAATAGGACCCACAATACCCAAACCTCCCCATAATGAGCCTGTTATCCACTCTTTATAACAATAATTTGTAACAAGACGGCCAATACAGTATAAGAAGACCGTTACTTGGAGATATATAAGCAATTTTCGGTATCTCTGCTTCACATAGTTGCTAAGTCTCCGATGCAAATCGGTTTCAGGTGTGAAAAATATCATGGATTTCCGCCTGCGAATGTACAAATTCAAGTCAGAGATGGGTATTAAATTATTATAATTTTTAATAAAGTGAGAATTTATATGACGCTAAATACGTATTGAAATCAACAATCATAGAGTGTGGAGAATATGGGAATGAACTGAGAATAGCATGGGTGATTGGCTCTCTTCTCTTAGGCATAAGAAAGGTCTGAATATTCGATTATTGATTAAATAGTAGCGAGAGCAATAAAATCAAAAGTGAGGCGAATTGCAATTTAATTTAAGATTACATTAAATTCTTAAATTGAGTTTCCTCCAAATATCGTTTGGAGAAATGCAAACTGCTAGATTCTCTTATATATTCTGCTTGATAGGAGCACTAACCTCATTGCAAAGTCCAACGTTTTGCTGCGGTAGCTTATTGTAGACCTGAATCTGCTAAACGACTCATAATTTTTAGTTTTCGTTCGATAATCTGATAAATTAGGTCATCTCTCTTTGTAGCCTCAAAAAATTGCCTGATAAAGATCTTTATTACTCGACTCAAGTTGAAAATTCTGAAGGATTGCTACTCTAACGTCAGTCTATATTGCACTAAGAATTTATAGATCCGTGCTCTGGTGGAGAAATAGCAGCAATTGAAGAGTTACCTTCATTACGTGAGCTTAACTACTAGTGTAGATGCATATTCCGTCAATGCGAAATACATACTCAGTATATCTTTGCAAAAATGGCAAAAATTTGCCCAACGATCCAAGTATTTGGTAGACAATAATGTATCGACTAGTTACATTTGTGCCTGACTATCAGCTTCACCAGACTTGCGTCATCACGGCTTTTGCAGAGTCTCCTATACTCCTGCATTCTAAAACTCACCTTGCTTCTCTTTTTCATGTGGGCTGTACTTCCAGCAATCGAAATATCCAATTTATCAAAGTTGAGAGTGAGGATGTCAAACCTATCATCATCAACCATGATCTTTGGGCATTTCCAACAACAACAAATGATATTCTTTGTGACATTTCGTAAAGATTAATGGTCTATGTTAGAAATTGTTTCAATTTCATAATCGCTGTGATTGAATTAAGTAAAAAGGAGCTTGAGGCTTCAGGTTGCAAGAGAGGTCAATGAGAAGCTTAATTGATCTTCCTAACGTAAAATTCTGAGACATCTAGTCCTTAGCTACCTTTAGGGTGTTCAAGCGTCGCCTCCTCAGGCTTAATCGTTTTTCTTTTTTTGCTGATCCCTTTGCCTTGTATTGCCTTGTGATTACTAGTTGTTAACATCGAAAATTCCTTTCTTGATTTAAGCTAGAAAGAGCCCGTTGTACCTTTCCCTCCACACTGATTAAAATTTCAATCCTTCTTTCTCCAATTCATCAGACTCAAGCAATTGAGCGATAGAATTAGCAATGGGCAAGCTTAAATCGCTTCTGTCAAATTTGATGCAACTTTGTATCCTAAATCTAACTTCTCGAATTTCTTCATCAATTTTGCTTTATCTTCATTGATGGAAACAATCAGAATTAACTTTTAAATGAAATATTGACACCCTTTAGAAAAGTCGGACAGTAAAACCAGCTATTCAAATTACAAATACACTTTTTGTTATCAAACAGTAGAGCTCTTTTGATCTAATGCAATTGGAGCCTAAATATAAGTCAACCTAGTGTATTTTCAGCTTAAGTAAAGGTTCAGCAGAGCTCACTGTTTACTTTACAATATATTCTCCTGCTATTTCCAGAAAATTTTCATTTTTTAATTTTCTTCTGAAGCGAGTCTCCACCATTTCCAGAATTCACATCCAGTCCGCTTTTTTTCCCAGAATCACCACCATCTTCATTATCCCCGAACAACAAATCGATAAAGTTAGCAATTTTCTTAATGTGTCCTTTAAAAGGTGAAAATTTAAACTCTATCTCTTTCAGGATCTTCTCTTCCTGAGAAATCGAAGCAGCCGCTTTCTCTTCGAGATCGTTTGTACCAACATCCTTGACAACAAACTCAGAAGTCCTAGATTTATTTCTGTAATCAAGGAACTCATCATGACTCCAACGATCCTCTTCTTCGTCAAACCTGAATTTATGATCATCAGGCTCAAACCCTCCATCACTCTTCGAAGCTTCTTTTTCATACAAATACCTTGTATTAAACGGTTTTCTTTGCCTGAAACTTTTGAACCTTGACCCATTGATTAGATCAAGGTCTCTAAACTGTGAATCTCGATTGCTCTCTGGACTTTTCTTAGACTCTTCTAGCATCTTCTGGTCTTGACTTGCCGTTGGTGACTTTTTCCGAGACTCTATAGTCATCATCTTTGAATTTTGACTCGATTTCGCTTCGTCGACAATTCTCCGGCGACTATCGTTCTGTGGAGGCAAATTAGGACTTAATTCTGTAGCGAAGGTCATTGATTTTTTGATTCTTTCTGTAGAAACGAAGTTCTTATTTCCTTCAGGAGTTTTAAGCTCTTTTCGTATTGTGGTTGGTTCTGAATAGCTTGTAACTCTTTTAGTCTCTGCTTTTTCTTCAGTCATTTTATCATCAAAAAGCTCTTCGAAGTAACCCCAGACGTCATTCGATGATTTCTTCTCCATGTTTTTCTCTAAATTGTCCTTAACGAATTTTTCTATAACTTTGTCGACATCATTTGCAACACTTTTTTCAACGAATTTTTCCACGATTTTTGGCTCAGCATTTTTCGTAGCGCTTTTTTTCAATATTTTCGTGTCACCATTCTTGGCAACGCTTTTTTCAGCGCTTTTATCAACACTTTTTTCAAAGCTTATTTCAATGCTCTTTCCAACACTCATCTCAGCGCTTTTCGGAACACTTAGTTCAGCACTTTTTTCAACGCTAACCTTATTCAAAGAAAAATCCTTCATCCCTTTCGTTATATATTCGTGCTCATTTTGAGCAGATGTTTCGATGATCATTTCTGGAGTTTTGATATTATTCATTCTGGGATTTTCTTCGATATGCATTGACGCTTCGCTCGCGGATTCGAGAAATACCTCTTCTTTTGACTCTTGACGCGGATAGTCTCGATTAAAAGTGTCCTGATTGTTAAACTCTGCTTCGATGGTGACCACAAACTCATCATCCTCAATCTTAAAAAAGCAGCCTTCAGAAATTTTAATTGTATCCGAGGCCAAGGCCATCCAGTCATCATGCCTAGAAAACTATTAGATGTAATTAGTTTTCAGTCCAACATGAAAGAAGAATTGGTTACTCTATAAAATATCTGCGCATGGATAGCCTCTTTCTTAAATTCGAGACCTATTCATATCAAATAAGCATAACTGGGTGTCGCGTTTGAATTACCATCGTGAAAGTCTGATGGGCCGAGGCTGATGAGCGGCTCGTACTTATCATATGAGCTGGAAACACCGAATTTTTGCTCTAGGAACGCCCGGTTAATTAAAATTCTTCCTCTCAAACTCTACTCAATCGTAAAATGATGTCAGAGAGCGATACAAATGATGTAGATTACTTCTGATTTCCCCTTCCACCAGAGATAATATTTCCTCGCGTCAATGTCACCCTCGACATCAGATTTATCCTCGTCAGCTGACTCTTCTTCTATCGTGTTACTGTTCTGACCTCTGATGGCATCAAGACCTTCATTCGTTAAAAACTTCAATTGAGGCGTTATGTCATCAGGAATCATGCGAGGACTATTCGCATAGAACGTCAAATTGCGCGCCAAGCGACTCGAAACGGTCTCTCCATCTTCATCCTCGGTCGTCTTGAGCATTCTCTTTATCTTCTCTCCAGTCTTTAAACTCTTCTTATACGCCGCTTCCTCTTTTCCTGCCATCAACAGAACAATAACGCTACCCATCCTTTTCCTTCCAGTTCTTCCCATTCTCTGTACCATTCTGATCGGAGAGAACCCAGAATCGTAACAAATGATCAAATCAACCTCTCCGATGTCCAAACCTTCCTCTCCGACACAAGTTGCGATGAGCGTATTCAATTCGTAGTTTTTAAATTTATTTAGAATCTCCATCTGCTTCTTCTGGTTCCATTCTTGTGGAATCGTCACTTCAGATTTATCCATGGCGATCTTGCTTTCGGCGGTTTTCTTGAACTTAGACTGTCCTACAAAAATATTTGCATTAACTCTGGGTTGTCCTTCTAGCGTCTTGTTTATGAGCAGAGCATTTGCGCGACTGTGGGTAAAAATCATGACTTTTGACTGGTTTTTTATCGCCTCAGGCGAGGATAAATACTCCGTGAGAATTTCGATTAATCTATTTAATTTGGGATTTCTGGTTTCCATTTCACAGAAATGTTCAGTCTGATGGACGAGCTTTTGATATTCTCTGAGTTCTCGGATCTCTTTAGCCAATTCTTTATTGCTGTCTTCTAACTATAGATATAAAGGACAAAGTTTATTAATTTTGTAATATTTTGAAGAAAACAAACCTCGTTTTTGAAGTTTTTAAATCCGCTTCGATATCGCATTACACCATTATTTTTTAGAGTTTCCTTTAGTAATGCGAGTTGAGAAATCGTTTCGATCATCATTTTGATATTATCTTTTTGTTCTATGCGAAATCCACGATTAAATCTCTCACTTCACAATCAATTTCATTACCTTTGCTGACCATCTTCAAAAAAGTGTCTTGATATCCAATGAGTTTTTGGTACATAGCAGTGATATCTTCGCAGGCTAGCTTCGCCACTTTTTGTATCAAGGCTTTTATCGGCTCAATGAACTCTCTATTCAGCAGAGCCTTATTCGAGATATGCACGATCACCTGCCTCAGCAGCTCATCCAACGTACCCACTCCCGATGACTCGTGGATAATCTCCTCCTTTACCATTCTCGAGTAGACATAAGGCTTGATATCCTCATCCTCTTCGTGTTTCGTCTCTAATTTCGATACACATAAATTAGTTATGACTTCTTGAATCTTCGTGATATTGTTTCCGGGTGTTGCTGAAAGACCGATCAGTCTCACTGCTGCCTTGCTTTGGTTGAGGGACTTCACAATGTTCACATAAGAAAAATTGCCGACTGCTCGATGTCCTTCATCTAACAATTATAATTATAACACTTGGATCCTCAAACCACAATACCAAAAATTATCAAAACAATTTTAGAGGGCTCAATTTGGCCCGTAACCAAGTCGTTTTCAACTGTCTGAGGCGTTCCGAAGAAAATGCGGTTCTCTTCGTACAGGACTGCTCTTTTTCTCTGGTCGATTTGTCCATTCACCATGCATATGTCATTTTGATCGAAGCTTCTGATGTTTTCAAGCGCTTCTTTCTGTTGTAGAACAAGCGGCCGTGTCGGTGCAAGAAAGAAAATTTTGCCTGTTGGAAACCATTTATAGTAGTTTAAAATCACATTTGCCGCGATATAAGTCTTTCCGAGTCCAGTCGGCAAGCTTACGAAGGTATTTTGAAACAAGCACGTTTGCACTGCCTTGAATTGGTACTCACGAAATGATTTGGTTCTTAGGTAATACTGGAGAAAGGTTTGCAATTAATATGATAAATATTAGAAGAAGGAGTATACCCAGTATTTTATGGCTTCCATGTCTGCCATCTCTTGAGTGGGGGATTGCTGGTGTTGTTGGCCAAGCAAGGATTGTGTGGATTGCTGTGGTTACAGAAGAAGGAGTGAGAGGTTAGACTAATGCCAGAATAGTAATAATTACATCGATTTTGTGAGCCTCATAATCTTCCTCAAAACGAGAAAATTGGTTCTAAAAAGGATTAGTGGGGTTGTAGATATGGTGGGTACTTCTAGAAATCTGCGTGTCATTTGAGTAAAGTTTTCGTGTTGCGTTAATTAAGATGGACAGTTGATTTTTTGAATCTTGGGAGGGAAAATCGCGTTTAATTGTGCTTTTCTTTGATAAATTAATATTTTAAGTCAAAATATAGTCTTAATCATTTGCATTCGTTATTTGCTTATACTACAAGTATTACTATTATTAATTGGAAGGCCCATCAATTCAGTCTTCATAAAACTTTTTTAATTAGCACCTGAACTTCTTATTTCTCAAACTCGGCTGAAGCTACAATTATCTTTATTTGACAACCCAAAAAGGTTAAAGTCGACGATAATTAGTACTAATTAGAAGCTTGATATCATTGAGATGCCAAGCTGCTCGACATCAATATTTGTGGCTCCAGATGCTTCCTTCCGAAGTAAAGCGGAGCTTTTTTATGGAAATCTTTCAACAAGGCTTTGATGCAACGCCAATCTATTATCAATTTAGGAAATGTTTTCAGATACTGTTGGCAAAAACGCTTTTGTTGAAATTTATCATAACTCAATTCAGAAGTCATTCAATCAAATGACTGAAAATAATTAATACTCAGGGTTTTTAGACTTTTTATATGCAAACTGCCGAATTGAGTATTGGCTCTGTTGAATACAACTCTTTAAAATATCGTCTTCACATAATATCATGACTGTTTCTTTAAAATTTATCTACTTTCTGCTAAAATCGATAAAGCGATTCTTGACTTTCTTTTAAACTATTTTTATGGTAAGCCCCATCTGTCAGCAAACTCGTTTGTTCTTTCTTTAAACAGAATTTCTCTTTGATTCCTTGCTTAATTCTTGGCGAGAAACCATAAGCAAAGGCATTAGCAAACCCTTGAGCACAGTACAAGCTTGTACCAATCAGCAGCCATACGAATAGATTTGCATAGCTCCCTCCGGAGATGATATAAATTTGAAGAGAAGTTAACGGCAGACAGCAAACTATCAGCAAGAAGGGATAAAGCAGCACTTCGGAATGGATATTGTACCCCCATTTCCTTAGCCCCTTGATCACCGATAAATAGCACACCGTGCAGTATATTATTGCTATTGTAGAAGGAACAACATTTGTCACAATGAAGCCCAGCTTATAAGACCCGTTTTGAGAGCTGGTTTGCACGACGCATAGTTTCGTCTGAGGATCAATACCTCGCAGTTCTATAAGCACTGAAACAAGTCCCACGCAAAGAGACAAAAGGCTGGATATTATTACGTATTTTCTGAAATAAATTGATCTGATCTCAATATTTTCGGTCCTAACGGTTTTGTACAAGCAGTGCGCAAAACAGCAAGTCCAGACCAAAGATCCAATGAAACCAAAGTACATTAGAAATGACTGTATTTGACAAATCAAATTGGAATGGATGTTGAACTCGAGAGAAATGATAATCGAACTGCTGATGAGATCCATGACGCTTAAAAAGATGACCATTTTTCCATTCGGTGTTTTATATGTCTCTATCATTTTCGTCATGAGTAGATTGAAAATGCAACCAAGAATAGACAAGCATCCGATTGGAACATTCACAAGTATCATAAACTGGACCTCTTGCGGAGTGAGACTCATTTTTGAGCCAGCTGCTAAGGCGAGAGATGGGTCGGGGTCTGAAACTGAAAAGTACATACTTCCTTTTTCGTGAATGATTGATAGGTTTTTCTTTCCTGAAGGAATAATAAATTTAATTCAGATTTTTGAAGTTACTTTGAAGAAATAAATAACTCAGGAAGTACTCAAAAACCGCTTTGACTAGGCTGGACTAAAAATGCTGATTTTCGAAGATAATTGTTATGTATCAGGGTGGTTTTTCTATAAGTATTGAAGATATTCAGTGCACGCTTCCTATCATTATTTTCTTACAGGCGTTCAGAGTGATAGTTACAAAAAATGTATGCTATTAATTTAGGGTTTGGGAAAACTCAATTTGGTTTGAGGAGAGTGAAAGATAAATGAGTCTTCCATATGCCGAAATGTATTTGGAGCTGATTGTTTCAATACAGAATAATTATGAAAATCTCACTAATTTGTTTGTCAAAGATCGTCAACATGCGCAAAAAAAATAACATTTCATTATAACCTGAAAGTTTGAAAAAAACAGCAAAGCTACATTTCAAATGAAGGCTCTGAAGTTTACAAGAAATATATGTCTGCCAGATAATGCCTCTTCTCTCTCAATTTCGAAATATTTGGAAGCCTCCCCGAAAAAAATTTTAAAACAATAATACAACTGGTAGAAATTCATCTCACAACAATTTCTCGACATCTTACTGCCTTTAACTCGATGGTTACTGATGATTTTTGAACAGGATTCACAACAATCCTCCCAATCGAAATTCTAACTATTTCAAAGAATTTTCTTCTCAATAAAAACGAGCTTAGACCACTTTAATCCCAATTTTCTGAGTTACTTTCAATCGTGTAAACCTTTCTGTAATAATATTTGGATGAGAAAGAATATCTTTTGTCTTACATTATTTCCCAATTCCAACTATTTTCTAATTTCCTGAAAATATGATACTTAATAAATCTAAATCGATCCAATCCTAAGGTCTTCTCAAGTTAAATAGATCAAATTAGCACTGTAGAAAAGGATGAATATAGTATAGGAGGGCCAACATCACCGTGATTCAGATTTCTTTAGTTCTGAATGCTAAAAATTGTCGGAAAACAATTCAAGATCGAAGAACTCTATGATTAATGACAAAAAAATAGTTCTTAAAGAAAATCTAAAATTCTTAATTGAATTAAATCAATGTCAGCAAAGGAATTTTCTTACCATTCAGTAAAAATGATTCGCCCTCTGTAGACTCTCGAGTTTTTTAAGCATTCAGTCTTCTCTAATATATAATCCATTCTTTATTCTTTTAGAAAAACCAAAACAACCTAAATCAAGCAGATGTCAACAAATCTCCAGCAAGACACTGGAGCCAGATATCTCGAAAGAGAAAATCTTTCTCAAAGGATGAGTGACAGCAGATCGGGCAACGCAGGCGAATCCTACAAAGATTCTAATATCATCCACAGTCAAGTTAGAGGAGCTGAAACTGGAGCAGCTGGGACCGGCCAGAGACCTGAAAATGATCCTCGTGGAATGGACCGAGGGTATTCAAGACCTGCGGGATCAGAATTCACGAATCCTTCCTATTCTCGAGGACAACCTCAATCGGAGTACATGAGTCATTCTGCGAACCCTTTTCGAAGACACCACCATCACCACCATTCTCATGGAATGCAGCAACCCTCTGGAAAGACAGGTGCTTACATGGCTTCATCTTTGCCAATAACTGGAGTAGATCCTAGAAGATTGCCTCCGGTTGATGACCTTCCTAAAAAACTGAAGAAAACGAAATATCGACCCGGGGCTAATCTTCCGAGAAGAAATTTGGAAATAAGTCATACTTCTGGGGTGATAGGTTCTGGCTATGGGCACTCTGATCCAGCATGGGAAGGAAGAAGTCACCGAAGATCAGACTCGTATGATTCGTGGGGTGAAAGACATAGCATGCCGGAGAGAAGTAGAACGATAGATCCAATTGGGGGAAGTAAAATTGATGACGCGGGGATGAGACATAGCGCGCCGGTTTGGGGGGCTGAAAAGATATTAGAAAATAAACCTAAGAAGACTACACATAAAAAAGAAGGTTTTCTCACAAAACTGGCAAAGGCGATCTTTGCTAGAACACACAATCTCGATCAGAGTGGAATATTATTGAATCGAACACCAACGAGAACTTCAGAAAGCAGTTTCCAGACGTCTCAACAAAGTCTCTTTGAAATAGTCGAAGCTATGATCAAAGTGCAGAGAGTGAATCCCGTGACTGGAATTGCCGAACCATTCCGTGATGAGGGACTCTTCACTACTCTAAAAATAGATAAAACTCCGTTTGTAGATCTCGGGTTAGCTCCTAACGAGAACATTGCGTCATTCCTAAGCCGCTCAGGGATTGAATTCGATAGTATCATTGATTTGCCCACGAAAAACTACATCAAAGGTGTCTCTGGACTCAAGCCTCATGATAACATCAGATTTGAGTTGCTTGAACCACTGTTCTTGTCGCATGGAAAGAACATGCAGATCCACGGAGTGTATCAAGGCGGTCAGTTCTCAAGCGAGCGACCTTCTTATGGAGGAACGCCATCAAGAGGCGGCTACTCGAGTGAATTTGGCCAACAAAGAGCACGAGAACCGTATTATTACTCCGGAGAGAGAGGAAACTATAGTGGGAGAGGACAATGGTCACCAGGAAAGCAGCACAAGAGGCATCAATACGGAAGGCAGGACCGCGGGGTTATGACAGATGGCCAAGAAATGCATACAAGAGGATTAGAGGAAAGAGTGAAAGACACATCTCAAAATTTTGAACAAGCGGCAAGTGGAGAAGGCCAGGGCTCTGTTGGCTATTCGGAAAGAAAGGGCGAGCATTATATGGGTCATGAAGAGCCATTACGCAGTGAAATTATGGGAGTAAGCAAAAAATTAGAGCCTGAATTCATGAAAGAAGGAAAAAATGACTATTCTTCAGAAAAGCCAATGATGATCTCGAAACGTACAATCATCGAGGAGGAACGACATTACGGAGCCGGTCAAAATGGATACAACAATCGAGACAACGGAATTGGTCAAAAGTATTCTTCTGACAAAGGTGTTGTCGATAAAGGGGTCAATGCCGATAAGGGGGGATATTTTGACAAAGGACAAGTCAGAACTAATGAGCCGATGTATGGGTTCCAGTGATGAGAATTGAATTTTATTGTGTAAATAGCACTTAAATATTAATTCTTTACATATTTGTGAGACTGAGTTAATTGAGTAATACCATCTACTAAAGTAATGTTCCTGAACGAATAATTACATGAATTCAGGTCTTATGTTCTTAGCAAGAGTACTCTCTCTATTATGTCACATAAAGCTCGCAAAAAAATCTTTTCAGAATTGTAAAAATTAATTATTTTAGGTTGGATTATACTAACAACACCACACCAAGATTATTGTTTATATATTGACAAAAGGTTTAATTTGTTGAATTATTTAACTATATAAGGTTTCATTTCATTCATATAGAATCCAAATGCGACTAATGCAATGGCCGAATGTGTAACCTGCAAGAGAGCAAATCCAGGATATCCTTTATAGAAGCCTTTGATCCCTTCAGTTTTTGTACTCGCGATCAATTCTCTGAAAACCTTACGATATTTCATATCAAATTGGTTATTTCTCCCTTTTTGAATTAGCGTTGATACTTTCATCGCAATGCAATCTGTAGGCTTACAGAAGACCGAAACTGCCAGTCCAGCGGTAAATGCACTGCAAAAACGCACTGGTAGAGAGTCCCTTGACTCTCCTACTCTTGTGAGAGAATTCAGAAGAATATTAAAAGTGGTCACTTGTACTCCTAACATCCATGCCGACGACAATAGTGAGATATGCGCGCCTCGTATGAATCCTCCCATTCCTTCAGTGCAGTAGACTTTTCGAAAGGCATCAACAAGACTATTGTAATTGTATCCGTCTCTTCCCCGAAAAGGAAGGTCATTTTGTAGCCTGACTTTTATCACCTGAAAAGGCAGGGCGATGGCCGCCCCAGCAAATCCCGATGTCATACCTATAGCGAGATTTACGAATATGTTTCTTGGAATATGAGTGTGATAGTCTATGAAACTATTCATGAATTCGTAAGTTCCAAACCTGATTCCATTCATTATAAATTGATATGCGTACGCTGCTGAAAGTCCTTTCTGGATTTTTGTTAAACCTTCGTGTTTCCCAATTTTAGAAATACAATCAAAGGGGTTCCTGAATAATTCTACTTCGTGAGGTGTTTTTGCAATTCGTGCCCTTTGAAGTCGCAATCTTGCATTGGCATAATCGAGTGGGTAGCTAAAGATCACACCTGTGCAACCCGCCATGGATCCTGATAGACCACTTAATAAAATATTATCTGCTTTCATATTTAGGATGTCTTTTGGATCTCAATGAAATTGATTTTAATATTCTCCAATGTGTGAAATATCATCAAAATTTACTGAAGCAACGACTTTTTAATTTTTTAATGCAATTTTTTTCATGGCAAAAATTACTGAAATCCATACCTAGTCCCCAGTTGGTAGGTAGGTATCTAATGGAGAGCATGAGATAAGATAATGGTGGATGTCAACGTGAGAGAGAACAGAAAGAGACGATCCCACTCATCATTCCTCAATGATGAAACTATACCCAAAACTTTGAGCTGAGATCGCTCTCATATCACACATTTTGGCCATTGAATCCCAATGCAAACTATTTGGACCAGATTTCTCTTGAATCCGACTTTTAAAATAAATTCTTGCCTTTGAAAAAAAAAAATTACTGAAAAAATTTGTTAGGAAGATATACAGCATCATAAACCAGAGAAAGTGCTAAGGCTTTTTTAATAGAAACTGATTCGAAACGAAATTCTGGAAGCATGAGTCAGTCAGATGCTTCTTCAATACCATCATTAAACAACATGAGCAAGAATTCTAAATATATCGCTATTTTCACGAAATGATCCATTTTGGACAGAAAAGATGTTCTGTGAGAGAACGTCATTAGTCTTTCCTAAACAAAACAAATGTTTGGCTTCTAATCGAATGCGTTTATACATAAAACCTTTTCTTTCAACTCAATTAATTTAATCAATTATCGATTTTAAGGATCCAAATCTTGACTCCTGAAGCCCCTCTAAAGACAGCGAATGGAAGTATATATCCTCAATCTAATGTTATTATACTAATGCCTATCAGGATAAAAAAGAGAATACAGCAACTCCGCTACTCCCTGAAGAAGAAATCACGGGTAAATCACACTTAGAGCTAATAATTCATGGCTGATTAGCTGGGAATCAAATTCTCGTCCGACATGAAGCCAACATTGCTTCAATTAGTTCTGATGGAGGTTCGGCAAGATCTGACACAAGTAAAGATGATGTGCTCCTGGAATATGTATCACCATAAATAGTCTTTAACATTATTATGATTGCTTATTTTAGTTGATATTCCCAATTCGTATCATTCAACGGAAATTCTCAAGTGGTTCAGTTAAAGGAAGTGTTATTACCTTGCTAAATGCAATCATTGGAGCAGGTATGAAATTCCTTAAAATCCATGAAATTATCTCTTTAATTTTCAAATAATAAGGATTCCTTGCGTTGCCTGGCGCGCTTGCGCAATCAGGAATCATCTGGGGTCTCATGCAGCTATTGTTCTGTGCATATTTGGGATATCTTACAAATGTGCTATTGGTAATGATAAAATTCTATACAAAATCGTCTGAAATCTTTTATTAAGGTTAAAACTGCCAACAAAACAAAGAAATACTCCTATATGGCCATAGCGCGCCATTTCTGGGGTACGAAAGTCGAGTTCGTTGTTAAAGTCCTCTACTTTATTTCTCTTTGGGGTATCAATGCAGTCAGTATGATCTTGGTAATAGCTATCTTCATAAAAAATCCGCTTTATCTTGATCGACAAGGCGAATAATTTGTTTGGGAAAACATGCGAGACACTCTTTGGAAACTCCGCACCCAGCTGGCTGAGTACTTATTAATTACTCACTTCATCGCATTAACAATACTTAAATAATTTATTAGCCAGCTCTCATGGATACTTTTGGCCTCCAGTTTTCACGGTATTTCTTTTCAATTAATATCCAATTCCAATATTAGATAGACGATCATCCTGCTGCCTCTGTCTATTCCGAGAGAAGTTGCTTCGCTGCGCTATTTTTACCTAATCGGCCTCATCTTTGTCCTCTATCTGCCCGTAGTGATGATCATCGAAGCTTTGCGACCAAGCATCGACAGTTTTTCAAATAACGCAAAGATTGTTTTCAGTCCAGATCAGCTTTTCAAAATAGCCGGCACCACAGTTATGCTGCCCTCTTCGATTTTCAATTATGTCTGTCAAATTAATACGCTCTACGTCTATAAGGTACTAACAAACCCGTTATTTGCCTCAATGAAACTTGAATAATGTAGGAGCTGCAAAGGCCTTCGTTAAGGAGGATGAAAAAAGTCATCAGGAGGACAATGAGTACGATTTTCATACTCTACGCGATAATTACGGTCTTCGGGTTTATAACATTCGCTAACGATATGGAGGCTCTTATAGATGAAGGAAATGTACTCTTGAATAACTACAAAGGACATGTTACGATAACAATCGTGAGTCCAATGCTTCGTTTTTAAAGATTAACCAACAAAATTGTTAGGCCTATATTCTTGTGAATATGCAAAACATTTTTTCTATGCCTCTTGTCACTGTCCCATGCAAAGATTGTCTTGACGACATGATTTTCCCGACAGATTCGGACGTGCCATCGTCTCAGCGAGAAGGCTCGCAAGTGAAGCATGTTATCCTGATCATAAGTATTTTCTGGAGCGAAAATCCAATTTGATAACTTGGTTTAGTCGTCACTTACAGTCAAATGGCAGCTGCTATGTTCATTCCAAAGATCAGCACCGCCGTTACGTTTTTTGGATCCACAATCACTCCAACGGTAATTTAAATGCTTTATTGAGAAAATCTGAAGGATGTTAGATTACCTATCTGCTGCCTTGTCTGTTTTACCTCCGAACGTTAAAGCCGGGTCGCAAGATGGAGAAAATCGGAGTACTTGTTTTCGTGGCCGGAATCGTTGTGTTTCTCGTTTATCAGATTATTGGTATAATCATGGGAAACGTATCTGGCTAGATTCGCATCTTTCGGTTTGGATAGTGATATTTGTACGATCCCTCTGCTTTTCAATAGAGACGTCTTCGAAGTTACATATACAATGAACAACCTTATTTATATAGAAATTTGGACTATCAAATCGAGTAGCATTAATTGCTCCTCTTAACAAAAGTTATGCTTGCTCAGAATTTTCATGCAGTGAAGGTCCTTAAGAAAGAAAAGTAAATATGACACCAATGTACAACAGATTTGATTGTACTACTGGCTACCTCAATATCACTAATAATTGCACTGTCAAATATTGAAAAGGCTCCATTTAATAAATTTTCAACATGCCCTTTGGTATAGATTTCTTAATGGAGAGATTGAGGGCCTCTTTGACTTTTACTATCACTTTCCTTGCTGGGAGTCACCTTAATACCCTTTATCATAATTTATTCAAAAAAGAAAGATAGACACCCAGGACCGAGTGAGAGAGAGAGGTGAATCATCTTCTATTAATGGATGAAACCTTCAACAAAGCTGGCCATTTCATTACACTCGCTAACTCAAGCTCCTTCAGTGAAACAATTAAATTATAAGAATTGACTTTTCATGGAATAATTATGCCATATTCAGTCGAGCTAATAGCAAAAAGCACAGCGAGCTAGAAAAGCTTGACTTAAACATATTATATCGTCCTAAATTCCATTAAAATGCTGAATATCCCACACTTATGGGGTTACGAGTTGCCTTATGTAGTTTGTTTTTAAAAAAAAACTCCACAGACATCTCTAGTGGTCTAAACGACGACACTTTGCTAAATCACTGATAATGTTCTGGTTAAATTGACCATAGGAGGCGCAATGACTCTTCTGTTGAGATTAGTTTAATCTTGACTAATCTCACACGTATACGTTTAAATCAAATCCTATACAGAGCCAAAATTGGTATCAATGCATGATTTCGTATCTAAAGGATTAAACAGGATTCGAATGTTAATAAATTATTTACAAACAAGTCAACAAAATTCGCTATGGGCGCTTCAGAGAGCAAATTTATGTATGCCACTCCTCTTGGAGACTTTGACAAGTTCAAGGGAGAGACACCTCCATTCAGAAGAATAGGCCACGAGAATTTTCTCGTCGATCGCTTGCCTAGACAACCAGAAACTAATAATTTCCAAGAAATGATGCTGCACACATTCAAAAACCATGGCAGCAAACCTGCTCTTGGAACTCGTGTAAAGAACCCTGATGGGACACTTGGAGAGTATAAGTTCAAAACCTATGATGAAGTCAGAGAAATCTGCTACAAATTTGGCGCTGGTATCCAATTCCTCAAACTCGCTCCAAAGATCAACGAATGGAAGGATATGAACTTGAGTTTCATGGG
>ENA-UOUE01000396-UOUE01000396.1-compost-metagenome-genome-assembly--contig:-NODE-396-length-35384-cov-5.907922_pt1 | contig 35384 bp, 26 predicted proteins | sample MGYA00238146_ERZ747223 | MGnify/ENA primary metagenome ERZ747223 (study PRJEB28781, sample SAMN06268865) | compost metagenome | isolation source: single cell | place: USA: California, Emeryville, Joint...
TTCAGATTACAAGAATGATGGCAGATATCATCCAGACGAAATGCCAAAATTATGAATATTACTTTGAAAATAAAAAACTTACGCACCAATGTAAATTATAGCTATCCAAACAACATCTTCTAACCTTCCCATCAGATGAGCGGGCTCTCAAGAAAGAGAGGAGTTTGAGCGAAAAGAACCCTGAGAAACTCGAAGGAATCATTAAAATGCAGAACAAAACGATCAAACAGCTGCACGATGAAATCAATCAGCTCCAGGAGTCGAAATCTCTGCTTGAGCTAGAAAATTCAAGCCTGAGAGACAAACTCGACTTTTTGGATAGCGGTCGCATCAACAGCACGAGACTGCCTGGTACCCCGGAACCATACCAAGAGATCTCTCGGCTGGGCGTCCAATTAGCAGAAGCAAAGAAAGACATCGAGGTCTTTAGAACGCTCTTCCAAAATCGAGAAAAAGAGCTCAAGGAAGCTAAAGATGAGCTCGCTAAACACGAATACGATGACGTTTACAAGCAATATGAGAATTTGAAAGCAAAGCTCAAAGAACGTGAAAAAGAGATCGCGAATGAGAGAAAGCGCGTGGCATTCTTGGAGGAGAGTATCAAGGAGATTAAGGAGTTAGATTTCAGAAACATCGGTACGTTCACTCCAACTCAGCGCGATTTCATCGAAAGGAACACGCAGCTGTCACGGTACAAGAAACTTCTGGTGGAGCTGAAAGATTCGAATGAGTTGTTGCATAAGAAATCCGAAGAATTGAATAAAACTGTCGAGGATTGGCAGAGACGATGCAGAGAGCTCAAGAATCAAATCATTTCGCTTCAAGATAAATGTCATCAATATGAGTCCATGGTATTGGTTATGGAAAAACAGCTTGAAATCATCAACCGGTCACCTGATCGAAGCGAAAAAGGTAAATTCCTTTTGGTTTCATATCAATTAAAGATTTTTCAGTGTACTTGGAGGCTATCAGAGGTCTGACCGAGCAGAATGAGCAGCGCGCGCTCGATGAAAGTCGTAAGCTTAGGATGGATATAATTGAACTCGAAGACATGGTAGAGACGGTTCGCAGACAAAATTTAAAACAAGATCAAGAGCTAGAAAGATATAAAATCAAATGCGAGCTGCAGAAGGCTCAAATAGAGCGCAGCGAAGAGCTTATTGCTTTGCTCGAGGACAATGAGAAAAAACTGCTTGAGAAGTACAGTCCAAAAGACTGGCAAGGTAAAATTTATATTTGTTAGCATCATTGATTGTTATTCATGTAGTGAAAAATGAAACAAAAGAAGAGAGACTCGACCGTGAGCTGTTCTACCGAAGGAGAGCAAATAACTTGACTAAAGACAAGGTCGAATTGGAATCGCAATTAAAGCGGTCTCAAGCCGACAACCAGACACTAAATGCAGAATTAGCTAAAGCGCAAAACATGATAAAACGCATTCAAGGCCTCTTGCTGATCCAGCAGAAAGCAGCGATGATTCAGGAGGTTACCAATCACTCCCTTGTGAGGCTTTCAGGGTTCTACCTCGGACTGTTTAACATTACCAGTGGCTACCAAAACGCGTTTGCGAAATTCGATCTTCAGGAAGAGGTTTGGCACTTACAGAGGAAATACGAAGAGATTGTGCTTATGCTTGAACGGCTGAGGGAGACCCTGACGCTGAAAGACACAGACAAACAGACGGAAATTTACGCGAGGAAAGTCACGGAATACGAGCAAATTCTCTCCGATTTCCAAAGAAACGTGAGAGACCCATCAGCGCTCGGGAAAAATTATTATGGAGCGCTGGCATCGCTTCCGGGATTGCCGAGCTCTGGGTCTCCAAATAAGACCATTGAGGATGAGCTGCAGATGATAAGAGCTCAGCTGGAGGACGAGAAAGAGAAAAATTTGGTCTATCTCCGTCAGATAAGAGACCTCGAGAAAGAAGTAGTCGAACAAACGGCTGTCCAGAAGAAGCTTACAGATACGCTGACCAAGCAGACTCCGAAAATCAAGCGTCATGATCAAGACCTCAAGAAGACAACGTATGAATTGCAGTCTCAGATCAACAAATTCCAGCATGAATTGCAGTTAAAAACCATGGAGACAGAAAGGCTGAAAAGCGCTTATAAGCAGCTTCAAAAGACCGCTACAGAGGCCCAGAGCACTGCGACAACCTCAACTGCAGAGCTCAATCGACTCACGAACGAGCATCGGCAGCTCAAGCTCGAATTAGAGAGTCTCCGCGCTCGGCAGCAGATCGAGGCGATGGATAAGGAACCTCCTGAGAAAAACCATGCCAAAGAAGCTCTTGAGCGCATACAAAAGGAATACATCGTCGAAATCACCTCTTTGAGGACTCGGCTGCAAATCACTGAAGAGAAGCTCCAAGCGAAGGACGCGCAGAGCCTCGAGTTGAGAGTTCAAGCCCTGGAGTTCGAAAAGAGAGACTTGACTGAGAGTGAAGCGAGAAACCTCCTAAGAATAAAGGCCTTGGAGCGCGATAACGCGGAGATGCAGAAGAGACTTCTCGGAGAGACAGCCTGGAGAGATAATCTGCCAGAAGATGCGAAGTTTGAAGAGCTAACAAGGCAGATTGCGGTGCTGGAAGGCAGAGTGAACGAGCTTAATCTCGAAAACGATAAGCTCAATATGGAGCTCGTTAAAGCGCAGCTTTCTTTGGAAGATACAGCGATTCAGCATCAGAGGGAGGTGGTGAATACTGTGTTGGATAAAAGCACGATGGAAATCGTGAATCAGGAACTGAAGAACTTAAAATCCGAAATTAACGAGAAAAACGAGATAATCGCCAGTCTAAAAAAGGAAATTGAATTGATTACAGGCGTCCCCGGCTCTAAACAGCAACGAAGGTAATGCGTTTGTATAAGTCAGCTGATAGATGTTGTTATTTAGTGTACCTAACTCAAAAAATGACTTGAGCGAGCAGAAGCTCAAGAACGAATACGAAGCTAAAATCGAGGAATTAGTCCGTCAGAGCCGAGCGATGAAAGGTTTGATTCACTTTCTTTAACCATGATTCAATTGTTTCGTTTAGAACAAGCCGATGAGCAGCACGAAGAAGCGCAGAAGACCGTGGAGCTGCTGAAAGCTGCTTATCAAAAGGAGCATGAATTGAAGGAAGAAAATCAACTACTGATGAGGGAGATCGAAAATCTCGAAACTTACTTGAGAGGACTCGAAGGGATCGACAAAGCAACTAACGAGACGCTTGAAATGCAGCTATTTAATATCAATAAACGAAACAAGCTCTTTGTCGAGAGAATGGAGGCTGTTCGGTCTGAAAACTACTTTAATAATTTAGTTGCGCTTGCGAAAAGCTACCGAGGCATTCGAGCAATGGACGATTTCCATTGGATACAAGAAGAAATTCAAGCGACCGCTCAGCATGAGACTTCATACGCAGGGCTAAAGAAACGATTGTTTGAGTTCTTGACGGGCATGGATGAAGTCGTAGTGGTATTAGAATCAGATACTGAGGTGCTTAAAAGGATCATTGTTGATTTCATTAAAGAAAGCAAGAGTAAAAACCTCCTATTGAGAGATACGATTAGCACAGAGCAAGAGGAGCAGCAGCCTGATGAACGGACACCAAAGCTTCAGCCTAAGGAGCCAGCAGAAAAGCCGAAAAGTCAAGGGTTAGATAGATCGCATAGTGCAACACGAGGAGGTAGGAAGGTGTATGATCCTGCTAGTGGGTCGCTGAATGCGACCAAAACGCAAATGGACCCGAAGAATGTCGTCCAGCCTTATAAAAGTATGCTTGATCCGATAATTAATAACTCTCCTAAAAAAAAATAGTTTAATCTTAGAGCCTTTGATCTGTAGTTAGGTGTCCTATTTGCTTTGGTTCACTATATTATCTAAATTTACGTGTAATAACCTGCTTTGACATTTTACTGTTCCCATTGCCAATATTCAACTGCTTTCTGTAAGCAAATTAAGAGAGTAATAGTTCATTAGAAGTAATTTCGGAGTTTCTCACGTAAAATGACTTGGATTTGTGCTCATTTCAGGTTTTAGAGTTGAAAAATTGATTTTTCAAGAACCAGGTGATTAAGACATACGATCGTCATGAATTGAGAAATTAATCTGCACTCAGCTAGAGCTGATAATTAATTTTATCTCATCTCGTTTATCCGAAGAGTTTCTCAGCTCTCGCTAATCACTTTTCAACTACGGTAAATCCAGCCAGTCCGTTTTCAACTAACCTTCGTGACTTAGTCCAAAACTCCAAGTTGACAGAACAAGATAATGGTTCATTATTATTCCTCTCTTTCATGAACCTTATCAATAATAGAATCATTCACAGTTTACATCACAGCGCACGTCATATAAAGTGACTATTCCAGTAATACAGTTCACGAAACTATGAGTTATTTCTTTCCAAAGCAGAACAGAAGTACACAACTTGAGAATGAGTATTACGCTTTCAACAAGTATAAATAGTTTTATTTCCCTTTGATAACATTAGTAGGGCCGGAACTGGTGCAATCAGAAGTCCTGGGTTCACTTATGACATGAAGGCATACAGTAAATCAAATAATAAATTCAAATGCCTAACACATTTTTCACAATCTGTTGCAGCGTCCTCACCTAAAGCAATGAATACTTCAGGCACACCAAAATCATCCCAGTCAGTAATATGAGATAATATAATTCTCATTCTCATATTTCGATGGCAGACTGTATTTAGCAGAGCGACAAACGGAAATGTCAGAGATGCGGTGAGCAACTCTACAAAGACGGGTAGCTTTCATTTCCCCTCCTTAAACGATATATTCGTAGATTCCACGAATAAATATGGAGGGACGTACCTAGATGTGACCAAATCGAGAGCAGGAACGTCAGTTAAAACCATTGAGTTCAAGCAAACGGGTGACAATTCAGACTTTAACACAGAAATTGATCTAATTCTCCGAAATTTTCACTAGAAACGAGTACTCAAGGAATTTACCGGTCAGCTCCGAACCCCAATATTCCTCCATCAAATCAAATTTCAAGTATCAAATTCGTTGAGTTCACCAATAAAATCATACTGCAGATGGAAACTATTATAACAATGGAGGAATATACAGTCAGGGACCTCAGAATTCTGGAGGTATCAGCAACCAAGGAAGAGGAAATTCAGGAGGAATCGGCAGAATTGAGGTGCTAAACAAATCTCCCAATGTACTCCATCTATCATGCTCCGTTTAATAGCCATCTACTCCTAATAGCCTAGTTACATCGAGCCTAATAAAATCGTCTTCAGCCGATACAATTGTCAAATAACTTACGACTTGCTGGACAGAATTGATGAGCAGGCCCTCTTCAGCTCCAGAGTTATCGACACAATGGTTGATTTCTACAACGAGATATTTGCTGCGGAACACCTCGACAAGAAAATCAAAATACATAGATCTACTTACTGGAATACAATTATCGAAGGCCCAGACTCCCTTGACAAGAAATATTACTCGACTTACTACAGAAAAAAACAGCAGGAACGAGAAGCAAATATATTTTCAGACTATGATAAGCTTGGATTTGTGATTAATATTCGTAATGCACATTGGATTCTTGCTGTTATTGACAACAAGCGTCAGAAGATTCAGGTTTACGATTCGTTATTAACACCAACTCGTGATGATCCTGAAAAGAGAAAGGTAGTTGCAGAAATATTAAAGATGTTTATCAGAGACGAAGCCTTGGAATCTAAGGTAGTGGCATCGACTTTAGAAGCTGAGACGTTAAGCGAATGCTATGAGAGCGAAAACGTGTATTGTCCTCTGCAGGATGGGACAGATTGCGGGCCTCATGTGGTGAAAAATATCGAATGTCTGCTTCTTGGCAAAGATGTTTATTACAACTTGTCGGAGATAAAAACTCTGCGGATAGATATTAAAAACTTGCTGTTAGAGTTGGGAATCAATGAATATAAGTCCCTAAAGGATTTCTACACTTATTCAAAGATTAACCCATCGACTGTTGAAAAGTTCTGTTATAAATTCAGTGGATTACCAAAAAAGAAATCGAGTGTTGTGGGTATGAGTTTAAGTAATTCGAGTAAGGGATCAAAGGGAGAAGCCCCTGATGCTTTCAGTCATATCAAGCATGAAATCAACGAAATAAAAAGGCCAATGTCAGGAATGGGTGTGAGCTCTGGTAGCAGAGCCAGCACAATTACGCAACGGTTCAGAGGACGTTAAACGTAATATCCTCCTTATAATTAACTGTGCAAATAGCTATCTTTTGTCGTATTTGCATTTCGATATGCTAGCCATTTTTCAACCAGCATGAGCTTTAAAGAAAAAATAATTCTAAATATTATTTAGCATGTGGAAATTAAAGGTACTTCAATAGTAAAAGTTTAGATTGGTTAGAACAATTTTACGAATTTCATACTCCCACAGCAATTTCACAAAACTAACAAGATCTCCAGGAAAGACAGAGTTCAAATGTGAAAACCAATTTTCATAGTGTCAAATTTATAGCTTAGAAGATTCCTTTCGTTAGATTTTTCAAAGTTTGCATTCACCTCGGCAATAAAACAAAATGTTCTGAACGTATTAGCCTCTTTCAAGTTAATTTCTGCACGAGAAAATTCTAAATTTGAGATTTCAAATTTCTACAAAATTTTCAATAGAATGTCTATTATGCTCTAATGAATAACTTCTTGATTTGACCTCGAAGATTATAGATAATATCACATTCCTCTCTCAAATACTCACTCTCTGATACATTTCTTTGAATCTTTGAATCTAAATTCTTTCTCATTTAATATGCACTTATGATAAAATCTATTGCTCCGAATATAGCCTTGTTCAAAGACCGCAAAAAACTTCCTACTTCGAGCCTGATAGTGGCTAGGATGCATGGATAGTGTGAAAACAATGCAGAAATACGTGAAAATTTAAGTAGGTTACAAATAATTAACTCATTAGTATGAAAAACGGCAATTATTAACGAATATTCTTTTCTTTTTGCCTGATCCTCTTGGAAATATAGGATAAACATTGCTATAAAATTTAAGCAAGGCTACCCACATAGATATGAACTTTGCTGGTAAGAATGCCTATTTAGCGAGTCAGTTTGGCACACTCTACGTCCAAACTGACAAGCCGAGTTATTTCGCAGGTGAAGAGATCACAGGAACTTTATTCCTGAATCTCCAAGAAACATATCCTGCTGACAAAATCAAAATCAAGATCAAAGGAAAAGAAAGGACATTATTAATCTGGTTTGAAGATATGGGACCAGGACCTCATCATCATCACCCTCCTCCAGATCGTCGACCACCATGGGATCGTCCACATGGCCCACCACGAAGACGCATGGAGCATATCGAAAGAGAGGATGCTCCATGTATCTACCACGTCCATACAGTATTCGACGCAAAAGCCGGCGGACCAATGCCACCAGGCCAATACAGTTTCCCATTCAGTTTCAAACTCCCACTTAATATCCCGGGAACCTTCCATCACGTCGAGCAAAACCTCAGCGCCTCGATTCGTTACACAATAGAAGGCTTTATCGAGACAGTTGGAAATTTAGCTCCAAGAATTAAATACAAAAGCAGATTTACCGTACGACAGCCACCTATGGTATCTGGTGATTCTGTTGGTGGGAAAAGCACGACCAAAGTGGTGTGCTGCGGATGCTGTCTTCCTTATGGCACCGTCGATATTAGAGCGAACTTCGAAAAAAACGTCTACCAGCCCAACGAAACAGCTCGCGCCCAAATTGAGGTTGATAATTCCCACAGCTCAGTTGATCTTAAGGACATCCGATTGGAATTGAGGCAAACTATCACTATCAAAGCCAGATATAGAACAGAGACTCGAACTCAAGTCGTCGCCAGTTCCACGGGTCTTAACTTCCTGAGATCAAAGGAGAAATCCACAATTCTTCAAGAAAGCATGGTCCTGCCTCCAAGTCCTAATGTGAAGGACATCTTTAATTTCGACATTGGCTTCATTAAGAACGCTCCGATGTTTTCAAAGCAGTTTATCAGCTCGACCACCACCGGAAAACTTATCCAATCGACGTTTGTGCTGAACGTCAGAGCGACCTCTGATGCGTTGTGTACGAATGATCCTGAGGTTAATACCCCTTGTCATATCATTTACCCTGATTATCAGCTCCCAATCTGGCAAAAACCTCCAGAGTGGCACCCTAAAGTCTATGCGCCTGTGGTAATTGCTGTCCAACCAGAGTCCGGTTACGCTCAGCTTCAATTGGGTTATCCAATGGCGCAGGTAAGCACTAGTTCTAATACTATGGTGAACTATGGAACGATGCAGAGTAACAATGTGACTCTGTCTGGTGGGTATCCAACGACAACACAAGCAAGTGCGCAGCAAACAACGCAAACTAATACTCAGCAGACTGGTCAATCCAATGTCACTTTGGTGCAAGGATATCCGCAGAGTGACCAGCAAGGTACTACCCAGACAACAACTAATGTGACTGAAACGACACCGCTAATTAATAAGTGAAGGAAAGCAGGTTATTTATTGTAAGAGAGCGAAATTTGTGTATGCTTTTGCAGTTGTAACTGAAAAGATATCTCTTCAAAATATGCGGTAATAGTCATTTATAAATTTACAAAAATGAGTCATAATGAATTACAATGAAGAAGAAATATATTTCGATAGAGGCCGATAAAGAGTAAAGTTAGGGCAAGAAAATTAAGAATAAACCCAATCGAAGCGGTCTTAAGGAATTTTCATGAGATATATTGCTTCTGGCACGAGGAATACTAATATTGTGAGCTACAACCCATATCGGATAGACCTATTAGATGTGTGAATGCATATCTACACTCTATTATTACTTACGTTACTGATAGCTCTTCTTACATTCTTTCCTGCCTTAAACCAGCTATTGCACAGGTATATCCGCTTCTATCGCGCCATATCTTATTCATCATTTTCGCTAAGGAGTCTTTTCGGTAGCTGGTGATTAATGATTCAATGATTCACATCCTGAAATAAGAAGGCAACAAAATCAATTTTATCGGACAGAAGCATCACACGGGTTAACAGAGATTCACACGTAATTTTAAACTCACAACACGCAATTCGAAAAATCGAGTATTTATTCTCAGGAACCAGTTTAATTTATATCCCCTGCATGCAAACCGAACACCTTCTAATCCATGGGCAAACTCTCCACTAAGAAAAACAATGCTCCTCTTCGCAAAATATACACCTTAGTTCGCTACCCCGAAGACTATGCCTTCCTCGACACCTCCAACCTATTTGTTCTTCTAATCAGCTTCAAATCTCAAAGCTTCTTGAACTTTCACACTTGGAACAAGGGTCAGCCCATCAAGAGGATGAAAATGCAGAACGACCTCTGCAGAAAGATTAAATTTTCTTCAAAGATGAACGCGCTCTGCGTGTGGTCTCATGAATATCTCGGAGTCATCTTCCTCGGATCCTCTTTCAAGGTTTTTTCTTTTGAAGACCTTCATAATTTAACTTGCGTGGAATTCGTCGATGACAACAATACAGTCCTTGTCGGTCGTGTCAATGAGCCTTCTTTTGCTTTGGATTTCTCAGATCGAAGCCAAGAACCCACAAAAACTGAAATTTTGTCGGAGTACCTGGGCGTGCTTAGCTTGCACTATGATAATACACGAGGTCTGTTGATTGCTGTGACTACGAGTCAATTAATCGTACAAAATTACAAAAATGGGCAGACTTTACTTTCATTTTCCCATGACGAGGACGCTTGTATTAGATACGACCCTCACCGAGAGCTGCTGCTCACTTTTAGAGCGGATTCGAAGTTCCAGACTGCTACTAACCGGTATAAAACGTTTACGATCGCGTCGTTTTGGAAGTTAGAGCAGCTCGAAGACCTAAGAGTCAAATTAAAGGTCGTTTGTGAAACTGAATCGGAGAAGATGGATTGGGAGAGGATGGTATTTGTTGAATTTATTGGCAAAACGGCGATATTCGTATGCTTTGAAACTGGAAATATGAATCCGGCTATACTAGCCATGGACTATAATAATGGAGAAGTGATAGAAACAATTCCGCTGAAATCAATTCACGAAATTATGTCGTGTGTGCATTTCTATACAGCCAAGAAAAAATGTTTTGTAAGTACTGTGTTAGGAAGGCAATTTCTTTATGTACTTCCTCAGTTTATTGGTGAATAATTATGATGATGTTATTAATTCATAATGGAAATATGAGGAAAGACTCCTCAGTTGATCACTTTTTATAATCTTATGAAAAAGAAGGCTTCAGGTTGATATGATAAAGGAGTATGTTGGTAATATCGGTGTGTGGAAATGACTCAAAAGATATATTTTTATTACAATAAGAATAAATTTTCGAAAAAGAGTAAACGCACTTGGCTAGATTGAAGCGCGTTGATCCCAATGGAAAGTAGCATTAGTACGTTAACTAACACCTACAATAAAGCAGCAATCAAAGCGAATCTGGAGGAAATCTTGAAGTTTATTACAGAAAATAATGTGAAAAATCCAAAACTTACACAAAGATCATTATATTTGTATGAACGGAAGAAGGGATTTACTAAATCTAAGGATTTGACTTGCAGAATAGATATTCCTTACACAGAGTTGAAGAAAGCAGAAAAATTAACAGAGGCAGCTGAATCATATCCTAACATTGTGAAGTTTTTGAAAATAAACTGCTCGGTGAAAGTCGGCGATGAGTTTTACCCAATCGAACAAGCAGATAGGCCGGTCGGTGAGGAAGACTTAACCATCTCGCATAAATCGGGTACGGTGCTGATTATAGACTTCTGGGCCACATGGTGCGAAGGTTGCCAGGACCCTATGGTCCATAGCCAGGCATTGCTTGTCAAAAATAAAGAGAAATGGAAAGATCGAGTTAGAATAGTCAGCGCAAGCATTGACTCCAACAGGAAAGATTTGGCTAATTTCATTCAGGAGAGAGGATGGAACGAGATCGACCATTATATTTTACCAGGAGGGTGGAATCATCCAGCCTGTCTGGCCTATGGGATTCAGAAGATACCTCACATAGCCGTGGTAAATAAACAAGGGCGAATCGTGTATTCTGGCAACCCGTTCGGCTTTAATGCTGCGACCGAAATTGACAAACTTCTGGGACAACCAGATACTCCAAGCCTAAAAGACTCTGAAGAAAGCAAGGACGCAGGTACAGGTTCAAAGCTAAAAGAGGAAGGGGTATCGAAGGAGGTTTACTCGCAAGTGAGAGAATTGATAAAGAATGGCAAATTTGCCAGTTTAATCGAGCTGAGTCAGCAAAGAGGAGTTTTCGAAAGCTATATAGTAATCCAGCATATCAAAGAGCTTGATCTCGAGTTGAGAGTCACACAGATCAGCCGAGCGCGGTTAATCGCCGGAGGCACTATGACGCCAAAATTTGCAGAGGAATTCAGAAAAGAATTCGCGAAAATCACATCAAATGTGCCTTCAGAAGACTCTTATTGTCATGTTCGTGTGTTAAATACGATAAAAATCAATCGCGGAGAGAGCTGCTCGTCTTGCTCAATACAATTGTCACTGAAAGAAGCTCAGTATCTGAGCTATCAAGATGGGAAATATTTTTGTAAAAAGTGTGGAGAGTACGAAAATCCAGATAAATATGGAGTCGATAAATTTTTCAGCCTACATGCGCTCATTTATATCGGAGGCAATGACCCGATTTCCCTCGAGGAGATAGTAGAAGCGAGGATTGGTGATCAGAATCAACCGAAGACTCTCCAGGAGGAAGAAAAATACAAAATTCATAATGGTCTTCTGTGTGATGCTTGCAAAAAAGAGATCAATGCAACCGTGCGCTATAAGTGCCTGAATTGCTTGAGAGTCAATATTTGTGGAGCTTGCAATGCAAAGATGACTCAAGGAGATATAACTCTTTATAATGAATTGAAAGAAAACTGCCGTCATGACCACGCAGCCCACGTACTACAAAGATTTCATTTTTCAGAGCAATAATCCTTTATTTTTGAGTTTTTTGTTATTCTCGTTCTCAAATTATGATTTCTCCGTGTCCTATCACTTCATTCGATAAGTTAGTCATGAATCATGTCGAATCTGAATGTAGCTGCAAGTTATGACTTGTCACCTATCAAACAGCAATGATAAAGCTCGAATATGTCCACAAAACATAGGAAGGAATTCTGTGAGGAATTTCAATTGCCATAGAAAAAATTATTTCGGTTATAATTAGTTGATAAGCGATCTCAACGTTTGTTAGTAGAATCTATTAATTATCGAAAATCTTTCAAATTGGTGCTTAAAGAACAAAATGCAGCCAATTGGTTACGACTCCCAGGTTGTGAAGCCCGCTGCAATACGAAGCGATGACTACCGCGAGCTGCTCCCGAACTTTTTAAGCAAAAGCAACTGGTCAAGTTTCAGCGAGTCCATTGAAATTGAAATTGTCCCGACACAGCATGGAAAATTGTATTGTATAATCAGCGCTTGCTTGCATATCGTCAGCGCGATCCTCTGCAGAGCACTCTCAGACATGAGCGTAGCGCAGGTACTATTTTTTCGTTCGTTTCTATTGGCGTCTTCGTTCATCGCTTACCAATACTATACCAACAAAATATCCCATATCATCCACAACATATCGTTTCGCATGCTATTTGTCAGTTTTTCATACTCAATGTGCAATTATCTCTTCTACACAGCCGTTAGAGAGCTATGCATGTTCGAACTGGTCACAATTTTCTCTGCGGCAGTCATATTCAATTGCTTTTTCTCATATATCTTTTACAGCGAGCCTTATTCAAACATAGAAAAATTACTGGGAGTGGTCAGTGTAATAGGCACCGTGCTAATAGTGCGTCCTCATCATTTTTTTGAAAACTACGATGACAATAGTCATCGAACGGGAATGCAGCTCCCTCATTACAGTGCGGGATTACTGGCGGTCCTCTCCACAGCACTTTATTCAGTAACGCAAGTCACGTTGAAGAAGTTAAAGAGCGATTTGGACCCATTGAGCGTGTTTTTATCCATGAATGGGCTCGGAGTTGTTTGGTATGCGCTTTATTTTTTAGTCTTCGGATTCGATGGAACCATAACCGCCCTCGGGGCGCTTGGGATTGTGGGGATGGCTATTTCCTCCGGGTTTACTGCGTTTTTTGCGATAAAAGGTTTGAAGAATGAGGAACCACGGATGGCTTCGTTGCTAAGTTATACCCAACTTGGGTTTGCGGTGATCGCTGATGTGATATTTTATGGAGACTTTCCTCCCGGTTTGAGTATTGTTGGGGCGATTTTGGTTGTTGGAAGCTGCTTGTATTTGATTAAAAGAAATATGGAGAGCAAGGTGGAGTATTGAGAGAGAGGGAAAAAAAAAAGAGGTAAAGATAATATTTCTTGGAAATAATGTAGAGGCTGCGATGGGCATGCGTTTATCTTAGTTGTTATGCAATATGTACAATGTCAGTTTATCGAATTAAATGTTAGGGTTGATTTTTACAAACACATTGATATTTTTTTGTTTCAAAAAAAAATTTCGATTTATTGCTTTTGAAAAACAATGTGTTTGTTTACTACTTAAGAGACAAATCAATCTTTTTTAAATTACCCAGTGATTTATGATTTCGGTATTTTCGATTTGGAATTTCGCCAAGAGATTCAAGAAAAACAATTTTTTTCAATTCAATCACGAGTGATTAAAATCAAATTTTTCATGTCAGCAGACGATATGCGAATCAGGCTTTTTATAATGGGAATTATTAGTAGGTGGATCAGGGAACTCTTAGAAAACCTTTATCTCTTGAAAATGCATATTTTGAGTAATATCTTGGATTGACTCCAAGAGGCTCTGAAGAATATATATTGTGTTGGTTTTGAGAGTGAGCTGTTAAAGAAGCTGTGGCCTGTCTGATCTGATCAGAGTGTTATTTAAAAAAGCAATAGCAGGAACTAAATTTCTGCTCTTTTCTGGTGGGAAGCAAGAAATTAAAGTCATCGACCAGCCGAAAGTAGTCATGAGACCAACAGCCTTATCTGAATTGAACAGAAATTTTTCAGAGAAAATCTTCTTCAACCTACACCACAATGCATTGGGATCCTCAAAATTATCGGAAATAGTTTTGATTTGAAAATTCAGACAATAAAAAAGAGAAACATTTTGAAAGAAGTTTTTTGAGCTCGTGGATTCTTTTGATATCTTCTTTCTGAAATGAATTATCAGATTTGGATATTAAGTGAGGTTTTCTTTATTCGTAAATTGAGTTCGAAGCTATTTCCAGAAAGTGGATGAATTATTATTTCAGATACATTTAATGGATGATGATTTTGGCGTTAATTACAGACGGTCTTACTAGAAAATATGCAAGAGGCCCCCGAGGTCTCTTAAAAGGAAAATGAAGCACTCCTGGTACTTTCTCACATTAAAAAAAAAAAATGGTTTATTTTTTCTCTTCTTGCAGTTTCGAATCAGATCACTCTCCTGAGCCAGTTCAATTTCTTAGCCAAGAAAGATTAAATTTGATTCCAGATGAATTCACAAATAAATATGGGAGGCTATAGGGATGTCACCTTGTATCCCACTAACCACTTGATCTATCCATTACTTTCAACGATCGCTACCGCTATTGTGTTAATAGTAAGCATTTGCACTAAGTTTTACAAGAAAATGACAAATATAATGGTTTTTGCGGTGATATTCTCAAACTTCATCTTCAGCGCAGCCATGACCAGCTCAGCTTTCTTCCGTCCCACAGGCCAGCTACACTGCAAAATCCTAGAAGCTGCTAGTATCTTTGGAATCGTGTCATCTCTGCTCTGGGGTACATTTTTTGGACATGTGCTTTTGCAAGCAACATCTGCCTACAGAGCTCGAATCCAACCTAATCTCATCAGAATCTACATTGCCTTGTCCATAGTTATTCCATTGGCACTGTCCATTGCATCAGGCTACACAAGCTTGATTGATTTTGCTTCAGATGACAAAAGTTGCTATCATCGTATTTATCATTCGTCGCCTGACTACATGTACCTCGCTTTCTATGGTCTACCACTCACTATTCTCATGCTTTTAAATGTGATTATCTACACCAAAATCATTTTGCGCCTGAGATCGGTTCTGCAGACTGGTACTCGTCGGTACCTATTCGTTTTGATGACTTACCCTGGTATCATTCTCATTACGTGGACACCAATGCTAGTAGTAAACATTTTGTTGGAGATTGGAGTAAACGCTCCACAGGTCCTCTATCCTATTTTTCATATTCTTTGCCAGCTGCAAGGGTTTTTCCAATCGCTGATTTACGTGAAGGAAACCAGAAATTTCGCGGCAAAGTTCTGCAGAGCGATAATTTGTTGCTGGAGGAAGAAAGCTGAGATCTCGCCAGTCAATTCTCCCGCGATGAGTGATTTTGAGAATATGAGGCTCAATTCTAAATTGCTTATGGCTGGATCTGGCTATAATAACAATTCACCTTCAAGTACGAATGTACAAAGCGCATCATCACCAGTTACGAAATTGCTTTAGGAAAAGGAAAGGAAAAATTCGGAACATCTCGTCTCCATTTTTTGGTATATCGATATATATTCGTATTCTGCATTTTGTACCTTTGAATATTTCATAAAATTCGATTTGTAATATCTATGTTAATGAATACTCAAAAGGATTAATTGCAGTAAGTGTTCATCAGGGACTCGATTAGAGAAGCAAATTACTTTTGCAATGAAATTGATGAAAATTTCACATGAATCTAATGTTTCATTAAGACTTGCTCGTGTTTCGTGAACGTTAACGTTGAAGAAGACGTTTTATTCACGTCACATCATGATAAATGTATCCTCACCTATCCTTGTGGAAATAAGTATTCACTCTCAAAAAAGACATGAATATGAAAAACAAAATGAGGAAGTTATAAAAATGAACTGTTAATTTAATTTTAGGTTATGATATCGCTTTCGTCTTGCATGAGTTTGCGTTGAGAGTAACATTAAGGAGACGAATATAGCCTATTCGATTTGTTTGGACCTGACAATTCGCTAGTATAAGCCCGATCGCTCTTTCGAAGAGATTGCTGTATTTCCCCTGCAACTGTAGCGTCATAATAATCCATGGAGCCCTGCTGAGATCCCTTTTTCGAACACATCTTGCTAAACGCGTTGTAGAAGGCTCTTTTCGCTTCTCCGCCGTAAACAATCGCATCGAGTAACCCTTGAAAATGATCAATCATCGCAAAGATTTGCAGCCATTCAGAGGTAATGTAACCACCCAGCGCACCGTACAAATCACTAGCAACAATCGGCGTCCAGCAAATTACCATTATCATCGGATACGCCAGAAAAATTCGCAGCGATCTTGCGCTGCCAAGCTCCTTTTTGATCTCTTTATATATCAAGTAGTACCAAAAAACGCTTAGAAAGCAGCAAATTAGGACTGGAATATCCACCAGAACCATGAATTTTATATCAACCGAGCCAGGATACACATAATGCACACACTGATGGTCTTCGTACATTGCGAATCTGATGAAGATGGACACTATACATAGTATAATTGGAACCATCACAGCCAAAACAAGATAATATTTCATGAACCTCCATATCACTTCGGTTTTTGGGTTTCTTATTAACGCGTAGCACGCATGCCCAAACAAAGCAGACCAAATGACAGACGAGATCAGGCCGAAAAGGCAGAAATAATTGAATATTTGGCAAGTTATGTCGCTTTTTGCTGAAAACGTGGCTTTCGAAATCACATACAAAAAATCCGTGGCATTAATCATCATGACCATCGCTCCCAGCGGGTCTTTATAAGCTTTTGACATACAGCAACCTATCACCACCAATCCCGTAGCAATAGACGAGGCAATTGGCGCTAGATTGTATGGGAAAGCGATCGGAAAGAGAAGAAGTTTTGCAGACATGCCGGTTTTATCCAGAATCAGTTTTTATTGAATCAATAGTCTTATTTTTTAAAAATTTGGGATTCATGAAATGCTTGTGTTTTATATCTTTGCATATTAATGCATACATTATGTTCGACTGCCTATGAACAGGAAGAATCTGTAATGGGAACTCGCTGACTCAATAATTTAATGCATATGCGGATGACTATTCACATTATATAAAGTCTCTCGCTTACATAGAATTCAAATTAGCATGCAACAATGACAGACAGCTTGAACCAGTGATATATGACTATTAATTCGATTATTGATCACTATCTCTGAAGTAGCTCATAACAATCCTAATAATGGCGCTAAGTAAATTCACAACATTCAAATACATCTGGACAGACGCGCCTAAGTGGTCATAGTCTCCGAGCTTGTAGCTTTCAATCGCTTGGTGGGTATCATAAGCAATGAAGCCCGAAAAGATGCCCAAGGCAAGGTATGGCTCAACTCTCATTAGAGCATATGATAATGGATTTGGACCCATTATCAAATAAGACCCAAGCGAAACTAGCGACATTCCAATGAGACCAAAGAGTCCGCCGGTCAGTACCCCGCTCAATTTGTCGAACGAGCCCAATGGTCGGTTATATGCATAGGCGCTAATACCACCAAAAGTAAACATCGTAAGCGCAATTGACATAGGAACTATCACTGGGTTCATCATATCAGCCATCATAATCAGAGGAGATAGCGACATTCCCATTCCTGTGAATATCGCAGCGTAGGATATCTTTCGTGCAAGAGGCTGCTCAGCGTATGGGACATTTTTACCTTGGATTTTCTTTGTGACGTACTGTGGAGGGTACATGTTGAAAGTAAAAATACCACCAAGCGAGATTACCATTCCGCCGAGGAAAATCACAGGACTGGTTGCAAGAGCCGAGGATGCAAGGATCTTCGATAGGAGAAGAGTAGTGAATAATCCACCTCCAGTGGCTTTATATACGTTGGTCATATAGTGGCCGAGACCAAAGTCCGCGGAGATCTCATCAGTGGCTTTGGCGACTTTTTGAGCTGCTGCAAATGTATCTTTTTTTTGAGGGTTAAAGTTGCTTTGGTAATAGACTGGAACGTCGAAGAGCGAGCGAGGCTGGATGCTTTTGAGTGCAGATGCACTCTTGATTGCGTTAAGGAGGAATTTCTGAGTGGTTGCGACTTTTCCGAGCATTTAGAATTTTTTTGGATTTTTTATTCTTTTCGATTCAGAAAACTTCGATTATAAGGGGTTGCTGTCTAAGCAGTGATATGGTTTAGTTTCAGTTAATAAAGATATTTGGATAAATTAGATTCTTAATGGAAAATCTAGAAATAAGGAAGATTTACTGGCTTTGAATAAATTTATTTGTTCTTTGGGAAAGAGGCGAGAAGGATGGAATATTATGCGTAGAAATGAAGGAGATGTTAGTAGATTCACGGCAAAATGATAAATGAAGGCTTGGAGAGTCTTTTCGTAAGGATGCATTTTCAATATCAAATTAGTTAACCGGGAATTTTCTGGAATAATTGCTTAATTTCTGTTGGAAAGAATCGTGGAATTCGTTGAATTCTTAAAAGAATCTTTTAATTGGAGAAAAGAAGCATTTCTTGGGATTGAGGTGGGGTATATGATGGGATAATGAACTCAGATAGAGTGCATGGCGTGATAAGATGAGAAAGGTAGCAAATATAATTTTCAAAGTCGAGTCAGGGACGAGAGTGTTTTCCAATCCTTTTAATATTTGTACTAGGTAGATCACCTCTACCAAGAGGACTGGTTAAGTATTTGTGTGATTCATCGGCTCTTCTACTCTCAGGTTTGCTAGTAAATCCTTTATTTCATAGAATACATGCTTGGAGTCGACACGCTGGGCTCTTTTTTGAGCTTTGTGGAACAATTGTTGGAATCAATAACTTTTCGTAAATTCTAGAAAATGATAAAGCAAGGGAGCTGCACTCTATCAATTGGGCACAGAAAACATCTTTTATCAACGAAAAAGCATTGTCATACCAAAAGAGTATGCAATACTCAGCAGACTTACACCATTGGAATTAGTTTTGAATAATGAGATGCTCATTGATCATGGTGTTAATTCCTAGTCATCACTCCTACACTGCCACCAAACAGAGAAACCTTAACTCACAGCAAACAAATAGTACATATGCAATACAAGGCGTATACATCTTACAATTCATATTCTCGCGAGCCAAGTAGGACCTAAACTTTTCTTTGAATTCTTTGCAGTCAAACTGCTGTTACACTACAGGTCTTCGTTTTTCTGCTCGTTAGGCGTACCACCAATTGAAAACAGTATCAATTTTAGGTGCTTTTGCTTGAGATATTGGATATTCTCAAAATATTCTTAACCAAAGATGTTACGTGAGATTATTGATCGACGGCCTACACCATTTCTGGATTCTGAGCTGCAATACTACACTATCGCTGTCAAGAAAACTCTGTTTACTTCTCCATTCACTAATTCTCACTTGCAACATATCAGAATAAGTTCCTACGCTTAATCCGCCATTTAATTACACCAATCTCTGCTTAGAACCTCCCTCACTTCTCGCGATTGCCTGACTTTAACGAAATCTTCACGATTTTAATCCGCATTTATTTACCAAAATCAGAATTTAGCTTCAGATCGTAATTTTGAGTTTCTAATTATGCATTTATTCGTTCATTGAGCTTCAGCAGCTATCTCGTCTCATAATCACCTCTTAAATGAAAAACCCTGCACCAAAAACACTCTTGATGAGCCTCTGACCATGCTAACCCATTCCCGGCATAAAAAAAGCTTATTGAGTTGGTTGCCATAAACGTATTTTGATTAAATCTCGAGCAACTTTAAGTAATATTACGATTAATACAAACCTTGTAGTTTTATTTCGGTAATTAAATCTAGCTATTCTCTAAAAATGGTTTTCCGCTCCACGTTTACCACTATTATAAGATACCTCTGTGACTCTTTGGAGAAAACTCCGTACCCAGTATACAAAGAAAGGAAAATACGAATCGAAATTCAACTTCAAGCGGTCATAATCGCAGGGATTCAAGCAATGATTTTCATTGGTTCAAACCAAAACTCCTGGTATTTTACCGCAATTTTGCTAACTCCGCTATTCTTGTCATCATTCAGACAAAGCTATCTCATCTATGATCTTGCAATTGCTTCTCTCTACCCACTGCTCACCTATCTGAGCCTCCAAAATGAATTTGCTCTCCTCATTCCTTTTAACATTGGTTGGCTCGTTATTTTATGTGGTATATTGAGCAGATCAGTTCGATTGGTGCTAATAAGCAGTATAATTAGCGGTCTTTCTCATATCTTGTATTTTGGGCATCAAATCGAAAGTTTCATCACAACCGCCAAGTCAGAAGCGCTGACTAGCTTCTACACACGTTCATACTTATTAAGCACTGTTTGCGCAATCGGAGTTCTCCTACTACTGATGCTTTCCTGGACGAGAGAGCACAAGATGATCCAAAAAATCTCAGAACTACGAATTAAAGACGTTGAAACCAACGAGAAGCTCATTCAGGAAAAAGGATCCTCTGAAAGCAAAGAAATGTTCATATGGACATTTTCCCACGAGCTCAAGAACGCTTTGAACGGCCTGCTTGGTAACCTGACAATAGCCTCTGAAAAAAACACCGACCGCTCGATAAACGATTTCCTTGAGAGCTCCCGCGTCTGCGGATCAGTTATCAGCAACTTTATTCATAATATCCTCGATTCTGGGAAACTCGACAATGGAAACCTCGAAGTCGTCCCAGAACCCACCAACTTCGCTGAGTTCCTCCAAAAGGTTTGGATTATCGCCAGCGAGATCATTAAGAACAAGCGCCTTTCTGGCTCAATGAGAGTTTCGAAAAACGTCCCTGCTTTTCTAATGATCGACAGTCAAAGACTTTTACAAATTCTCCTCAACCTCACTTCTAATAGCGCTAAATTCACCTCTAAAGGCAGCGTGAATTTCATAGTTAGCTGGGAAACGGAACAAAGTCCTAAGATTAACGACACCAAGCAATCTGAAACGACAAAATTAAACCCTCAGGAGACTATCTTAGAAACCGAGCATTTAAGTGTTGAATCTCAAGATGATTTCGCCTATATGGTTCCTTATGAGTCTAAAGAGAAGCGATTCCTTAACCAGAGCTATCTTTGGCTCGATCTCGAAAAGAAACGGTGGAACCAAGACGATTTTCTTCAAATTACGGACCCTCAAGTCAAATCGGGTTATCTTAAGATCCAAGTGATTGATACTGGATGCGGGATCTCACAAGAAGCTCAAGCAAGGCTTTTCAGGAAGTTTTCTCAGGTGAGTGAGTATCAAAATGACAGGAAAATGGGTACTGGACTTGGGTTGTGGATTACGAAAGAGCTAGTGAATCGATTAAATGGCAATATTAATGTTTGTGCGAAAGAAGGGGTCGGTGCGACTTTCGAGGTGAACCTTCATTTGAAGACGGCTCGTCCACAGCGCAAAACATCAGGATTACACACAAGCATAGCGTTTTCGAGGGAAATGGTGTCTACTCAAAGGAGAACGCGAGCAAGTACGACAATATATAAAGGGCTAGAAGGGAAGATGAAACATGCGTTGATAGTCGACGATGACCTTTTCAATCAAAAAATCATGATTAACTACCTCGAAAAGATGGGAATGCCTTATATTCAGGCGTTCGATGGTGAAGAGGCCGTTGAGAAGTTTAAGGCGCATTGCGATGAAATCCAGGTTGTGCTGATTGATCATTTAATGCCGAAGAAAGACGGGCTGGAGGCGTCGGAGGAGATAATAAACTGGATGAAAACGCAAAAGAAACCAGCGGTTCCGGTCTTGCTGATTTCCGGAGACATCAAAAAGGAGGTAAAGACGGCCGCGAAGCAAATCGGTGTAAAGGATGTGTTAGGAAAGCCAGTTGAGTATGAGGAGATTTCGGCGTTATTTACTAATTTAATGGCAAGAGCATAATGTTAAGTAGCATTGGTGCTAGTTCTAACAAATATTTATTAAAACACAGGTAGGTAGTTGGTATGCTTTCTTGAATCAATAGGTTAGGACGTAATGTATCATTTTAGTGAGAAGTTTGTAAATTCGTTGAGAGCTTATGTTGAATTTATGCAAAGCATTCTAAGTGATTTCAATTTCAGCAATATCCTGAAAATCTCCTTGGAAATCTATCTATTTGCCAAGCAAATTATTCTATGAGAAGTGACTATCGAAGTCCTATTAGGATTGCCTAGGCAAATCGTGATATGAATAGAGATACTGGTATCAAAAACATTCATCTATTTTAAATTCCACCTAAGTGACCAATCTACGTGGATCATACTTTTCAGAATTTGCCTCTGTGATGAACATCTGTTTGAGGTGGATCATATTTACAATGAAAGTTTATCATCACCGTTCCAAAGCAAAGTTGTGGCTTGCGAAGAGCTGATTTATTAATTTTTTGAGGGTTTGAATTATTATCAGAAATGTTCTGCAAACGCTCAACTTCCAGTACGAACTTTCTGAAGTTGGTTTGCTATGAGAAATAATTCCCAGGTTTCTTCAAGAACGGATATTGATTTTATTTCTAAAATGTCAGAACAACCAACGAAATTCAATTTTTTTCAAATTGATTCTGAGAATTCCAAATCCACAGATTCTGGAAGAGTATTGAAATAACGCATCTAAAATTAAAGACGTCTCGTTTGAAAAAGCGTTTTTTGGCAGAAACAAGGAAGACACATGAGCACCCTTCTAAGAATCAAATCATCATTAAAGCAAGCATTTGGATCAGAACACTCAGCGAGCTAATTTGGTAAATTGTTGACAATTTAAACAATAAATTATCACGGCCGGTCCTAAGGTAGTTTAAGCAGCTAAGCTATCTTGTGATGGAATCACCCCGAATAAACCCAAAGATTATTTATCGATGCTAATTTGCGAGACAAATTTCAAGTTGCCCTACATCATATTCTTTCAAGAAAACTGCTAAGTACAGGATTCAGTTCCTCACCTACGAAAACCGAGAGCCATGGAATTCAAACTTCTTGAGACTTTAGTCATCAATATCGGAGCTTCGAGAGTATCTATCCTAAGAGAACATTTGAGATCAAATCCTGAGCCGCTGGCCAACCGAACTGAACTACTTCAAAAATTAGGACCTTGCTATGGACAGGCAGTTGAAAGCTGCTTTCTTGACTTAAAACCACAGGCAGACGCATTTACTAAATAAAGGATCATTGCTTTTTTTATTTCACTCTCTCTCTGTTTGTTTTTTTTTTTGATAGCGCAGATTCTATAGATTCAAAATTGCCTCGAATCTTTGGTATTTCTCTGAAATTAATTCAAATTACATATTTAGGAACTTCGATTGCTGAGTCCTTTTTTCGAGAATCCAGTGCTTTTATCAACAATTTCACCTCTTTTTGTATGACCAACATGAACCTCAAGCATACTGAAATAAAAGCTCGTTTTAATAAAAATCAATGAGATCATATTAGATTCCCAATTCATAGTCTTCCTCATTAACATGGATAGCACAGCTCATCTCACGTGAAGAGACGTCGATGTCCTTTTCAAATAACTGTTTTCAGAGGGACGTGAAACAGAAGCACTCTGGGTAATTTATCTCCTCCAAAGCAAGAGCAAAATTAATTTAGAATTCTTTTTTTCAAGTAGCAGAGCAGATAGATAGATAAAACAAATGATAAAACCCGTTTAAATCAGATACTTTGTTATTTGATTCCGAAGAATTTTAAGAATGAATAAAATAAATCCATAATCCTTAGAACTATATTGAAAAGGCCTGGAATCATTTATCTAATTTAAATGGCAATAATTATCAATTTCAAAGGACCACGATTTAATAATTAATAAAGCATTCCGGGACCTTGCAAAACACGTCATCTTTCAAGCATTCTGACATGATAGGTTCTTCTGAATTCATTCCCACGGAGCTCACCATCAAGCGTACGCTTGCTCATTTGGATCCATATCGGTAATACCTCAGCCTAACCGTGTTAAATCTGCTCATTAGGTTCGGTCAACCCGAAAAATCGGATCCATCTGAAAATTCCTTGCAAGTTGTGTTCGGAACCACGGAACTTGGGAGCCAAGAGCGCTGTATCAAAGAAATGAATGATCCCAGCCTAGTAAATGAACGTTGAAATCACTTAGCGCTAATTTCTATGAGTAGATGAAACATAATTTGGTTATTTGCCTCGAAAACGTGCTTTTTTCCGTCAACAAAGACGTTAAAGAAAAATCTAAAGTAAACTCAGACCACTATAGCCTAGCTGACCGACGCTGTTTTAGTTTCAAGCAGTTTATTTTTCGGCTCGGCCAGGCCTTCGAGCATTTATAAACGGACTGAGCGAGGATTTCAACATCATTATCTTAACAAGTTACGCGTTCCATGTACTTACTTTTATGGTTTCTATGACTCTGACAATATGAACTAGGTCGCTGAGAGAGTATTGCAGCGGGCGGGAGTCTTGAAGAAAATATATCAAATATTTTGCATGGATTACAGCAAACCGAACATCATCGAAAAGGATTTTCTTACGAAACTCGACATGTCAAAGAACCATACCGTTTATTTAACAGTAAATCCCAACCAAATCTGAATGTCCTATATCTCTTGCGATTTATAGTCTGAAGAAGAGATCGCAAAGCTAAAAGGCTTGAATGTGCTGCATCTCCGTCCGTTCGATGGAGATTGCTCGGATAGCGAGTTGGAAAAGTTAGTTCTTTTTTTCAGGCAAGCCGTAAGGGTAAATAAAGTCATTTTTTACAATATTGTATTGATTCCTTATGTTAGAATGGTGAAGAGCTGTTCCCTATTAAAGACTTGGCTCTGAAGTACGAGAAAGTGATATTTTCATTTCGAGTTTCGAGCTTGCATCTGGAGGAGAGTATACCCAGCAGCGAGAACAATTATGATATCATGGAAGAAACCGACGAAGATGATAGCCCTTTAGGGGACTATATGAGCAGTTTGTCAAAGGCTTCAACGCTCATTGATCTGAAGCAGAAAATGAATGCGATGCGGTCTGATAAGAAGATTCCTACGATTGAACATGAGAATTCCGATCAAATACTCACGAGTCGGACTTCGCAGTTGGTACAACCTCTGCCCGGGTACCTGAGGGTGAAGGTGGACCAAAAATGAAGAAACAATGCAGAAAATTTTTATCTTAAAACGCGCAGTGTCAATTGCCGGTACTAACTTAAGACAAATGTTGTGAATAATAGTTTTTGTTTACTATGGCTAGAGGTATTGAAGTTCTATATATATATCTGTTATGTTATGAACACGTTGTAATTTTTTTGGAAATATGGGTTGCAAGTTGTATCAAAAGAAGCTTTTATAAGTTTCAGAACATCCGAAGAGGAATATCTTTTCTTCTATAAAAATAAACATTTGTCTTTGTAGGTCGGATTTGCCTGATTTGTTTCTAAGGAGTAAAGTAGTAGTTTAATTTAATCTATTTAAAGGTGCAGTTTTCTTGTGATAAACGGCACTTATTCGAGAGTTTGGACGTGAATAAGTGCAAAAGCAGCTTAATAAATATACTGCCGCTGGGAGCTTTTCCCTTTGTAGACACACTCTAAACTAAAAGAACAATTTATATGTTTCCGAAATAATTATCATTCACAATAAAAGGTCTCTCCTTCAATAAGCTTGTCAATATAAGTGTGTTAATGTAAACTTTTTATTAAGTTTACTAATAATTTTGGGGTACAACAGAGACGTTTCATGAATTGGATAAATCAGCAACAAATGCATAACGAACGATTTATGGCCTTTCGCAAAACGCCCTGTTACCAACTCAATATCGCAATATAAAATCTTTAAACTAAATATTTATATCATCAGAGATCTATTAGATTGATGAGAATAAAATCCTTTCAAGCTTCATACAATCCACAAAAAATTTAGATCTCTAGCTCTCTCATTTTCAGTGTCATTGATTTTGGTGACGTTCCCGGTGACACCTTAGGCGACACGACCCTCGCTGTCTTTTCCTCGGGATCATACCCTGTAACCATATCATCATGAGTTGACGAGTTCGAGCGGCCAGAATTTTGCATTTCAACCGCATTGCTCGCTCTTCTCTTTTTACAAAAGAGCATCAAGAAAAACTTCGTTATCAATGCGTGCTTCGACCCTCCGTAAATCAGCGCATCGAGCAGCCCTTGCATTTGATCTATTGCCTGGAAAAGAGCTCTTGTTTCTGCGGATGACTCTAGCCCGAAGGGAGATAGCGTAAAGTTGGCAAGCACTGGCAACCAGCAGCCCAACATAATCGCTGGGTACACGATCAATGTAAGCAAGTGTTTTGCGTTATCTCCTTGAATTACCTGTTTAAGTTTTTTCGCAGCCATCGCGTACCAGACTATGCTCAAAATACACCCGATCAGCAACGGAATAGTAGTAAATACCGCGAATGTGACATCCACGGACCCTTTGTACACCTTATGAATGCATCTTTCGACGCCGTTGACATTTTCATATACAACGTAATCCGTCATGATTGAAAGCGTTGCCAGGCCCAAAGGCACGGTGACGGCGAAGAACAGGTAGTATTTGGTAACAGTCTTCAGAACATCTATCTGGAAACTTCGCGTGATGAGAAGAAGCGCATGACCGAAAAACGCACCCCATAAAACCGAGGATACGACGCCATACTGTCCTATGCCTTGAGCGAGCTTGCACATGAAATCCGTGCTTGGCAGCCAGATTGAATACACTGTTTTAACGTAGCAGAACGCGAAATCAGAGATCGTTATCCCGAAAATCATCAAGCCTAGTGGCTCTTTGTAGGACTTAAAGATAATACAGCAGACTATAACGATAAAGGTGGCGATTCCCGACAGAATTGGCGAGATTAGGTATGGCATTCCGATAGGAAACAACACCACCTCGACGTACTCTGGTTGTGCTTGCAGTTGAACTCCAGTGGACATGGATAAATGCCCTTAAATTCCAAAATAATTTTGTTAGTTAATAATTTGGTTCACGAATTAATCAACGTCCAATATGCACTCTCTGGCCCTAGATATAAAAAAAAGCCTTTGCTAATGTCATCAAGGTATTCAGGCTCTCTCAGTTGGAAACTGTGCTTGAATCTAAATTTTCATTTGTTTAAGCTTTGGAAGAACTGGATCCGGTTGGACATTTGTAATTGGTGGTGAAAACAAATTAATTTGGGAAGTAATTTAATTTTTTCAATTGTAACTGCGGAATTGTCATTCGGTGTATGCGCATTAGAAGCCTAATATCTTCATGATCATGCTGCCTCTAGCACTAATTCACTCAGTCAGCTAGTAGCCTCTGTTAACTAGCTTACTTTAGAAACTTCAATCGCAATTAACTCTGGCAGATTTGATAACTTTTTCCATGAAGTCCCTTAATTGCTTCCAAATTCAATAATTCAGCGAAATCCCTTATCTTTGGAGGCACTGCAATGGATTTGTTGAATTTCAATCATTCATTCTGAGAGAATGATCGGTGCCGATTTCAGAGCTAAAGTTGCTTGATAATAAAGTTTTTCAGGGTTTATGATGTATAGTTCGGGTAAAGTTTCCCACTTGGCTTCTGATATGAGGAAAAACCAACTTGAGAAACTCAACTAAATAGAAGAATTTGCAAGCACTGATGAGCTGGTTTAATCTAATTAAATTCTGCTTCTGTATTCAATAACTGAGCCTAGTGATGAACGAATCATGAAACTTAGAGTCAAATAAGGATGAGGTTCTCATCCTGTTCCCAATCGAAATGCCTTATCTCACCGCTTCAATAATATCCAGTCTCGCCGCCCTCATCACCATAACTGTCTGCATAATCGCCAAAACCTACCTTGAACCACTTGGAAAAATGCTCATCGCGATCAACACCGCGGATCTACTCTACTGCTCGGTTCAGTACCTCGCCCTCATCTTTCCACCAGAATCTGATCATCTCTGCAAGGTCTTCCAAATGATCTCGCTCTTTGGGGCACTATCCTCATGTATGTGGGGAGCATTCTTCGGCCATGGGCTCATGCTTTTGGTTCGGAGTCGAGAAACTGGCGCACTGTCTCGTGTCATGCCTTACTATATCGTATTTGCTATTGGCTGTCCCTTCGGTCTCTCAATCGGTTCGCTCTTCACGAATTTCGCGACTGCTTCCAATCAGGACTGCATCCACACTTTCCAATACGGAGAGCACGACCTCGAATTCATTGCCTTTGTCGCAATTCCAATTGTCATTACGTGCGTCCTCTGTATCATCTGGTTTATACTAGCAGCCCGACAGCTCAAGAAGCTAGGTGAGGAAGAGGGATCGATTAAAGGGCTGTTTGTATTGGTTATGTATCCCGGAGTTATGATCCTGTGCTGGACGCCTGTAATTATCGTTGCATTACTTATTTTCTTTGAAGTAAGTGTCGATCCGTCGGTAATTTTGATTGCGCAGGCTTTCGATCAACTCCATGGGTTTTTCAATGCGATCGTTTATGGAGGATCCACGAGCGCGTTTAGGGTGTTCGGAGGCTGCTGCTTTTGGAGAAAGAAAGCGAGAGTGAGGGTGCTCTCGTTGGAGTCGATTAGCTCGTCCTCAAATAACTCTTCAGTTATGGTAAATTCTTCAATGAAATCGTTCTCAACAGCACCAAATACGAAAAAACAAGAGGATTTTGATGTGCTAAACACTGAATTTGCCCTAAGCTACGCCAGTCGATCCCTGAGCATTATAGGCGGCGATCACTAAGATCATCGATATCGTTTGAAACTAATTGAATTAATAACAAATTGCGCTATTTATCATAAAAGCGCATTTGCAAAAGGGCGAAATATGCCTAATTTTATCATAATGAGGATAGAACCATTAGATAAAATTCTATTTATCCTTTCATTCATCTCTTGATGAGGAAATTAATTTAGACTTTATTACATACAGATTCAAATTCTCTCTCTCTAGGTGAGATCTTTCAAAGAAAACAGAATTTATTTGCTGTTCATTAAATTCTTTGGCTCAAGCTTTGGTTTTTCTAAGATCCTTTCTTAGTGCGAAAATGTCTTATACGAAGAAGCTACGAAAAAGGCCTGTAAAATACTACGGCTCGAAAGTCTAATGCTTATTCACGCTTAACCTTCTTAGGAGAACTTTTTCTCTCTGGCTTTGCTTCTTCCTTCTTTCCGGTTGTAGCGGCGGTAGCGTCTGTGTCCGCAATCTTATTCTTCAAATAGATCATGCATTGGACAAAGATAAGTCCATTCCAGAAAGCGGCGTTGACGACACCAGCCTGGTTGAGAGGGTCAAATTGTTGAATAATAATAAAAAGATTACCAAAACAAGTGGGTCATTGACTTCTTGAATGGTTGTGAAGATTCTAGCAGCGACTCCGAGGAAGTTAAGGGTAGATGTCACGATCGACAGCTGTCCAGTGCTTTTGTTTTTGAAGTTGGTGAGGACTTGTGGTAATCTTGCACTGATGGCTAATAAGGAAACAATAAATCCCTGCATCGCTGCTGAATTTTACCGATTGCGATGTTAATCACGGCAAGAGAGTCGTAGACCCATTTTGGAATGAAATCCAAGGCGAACATGGTCACAAGACCAACCCAGACGATCAAATAGCCGTAATATTCGATCATGTTGAGTTTCTTGGAGTAGGTTGGGAACATTAAGAAAATAACCAATGCTTGTAAGGCGACGAAAAGGTTCTCTCCGTAGGTGCTGAATGGGTTTCTGTAGTGGAAGTTGTAGCCAACGGTCACAGTCAACGCAATGAGCTAATTGTTGAAAAAAATTTAACAAATCTGCAAGAAAAATCACGAACCTCGCTGAAGAATGCTGGGAGTGAGAGGCCAGCGACGCTCTTGGCCTGGACGATCTTAAGGATCTGAGGGACTTTGACAATAGTTGAGAAAACGAGAATTCCCATGCTAATTGTCTTGCTGAGGGTCTTAAAGTGCATTAGAAGTGCGCAAAACGATAGGGCTTACGAAGAGGAAGCAGGATTTTGACATGGTGTAGTCTTTTAAGAGAGTATCAAAGCAGTGTTTTCTGAAGACGAACATGACAATCTAAATTCAGGGGTTAGATTTGCAGGGTCGAGGTGCATAGAATACTGGGTCTTCAGCTTCAGACTTGTGGACAGGGCTAGCAAAGGCGAGGACGGCGCAAGCGCACAAGAAAAGACCGAGGAAGAGAGATTTCATGCTTTAAAATGAGACTATTTTTATTATAAGGATATGATTATTTGACACGTACAATTAAGCTCTCTATCTTCAGTTTGAACAAAAAAATTTAAATTGAAGCATCCCGTAATATCAAAAACACGCTCTAAAGCAAGAAATCGAAACATGAAAATACCCCTGAGAAAATTATACTGAGAAAATTATAGTCTTCGCCAGTCCTTATTCGAAAAGTTTGAGCAATATCTCATAGCGTTTGCAAGTGACCCTCTTCACAGCTTACATGATTAATTTACTGCTTTGAAGGTTAACAAATTCACGAAAAGCTTAGACTGCTCGTGTGAATTTCGAAATCTGGGACGTTTTACATTATATTAGCTTTGAAACCATATTTTTCGATAAAACATATAAGAGACGAATGATATTATTTGATATGATCCAAGTAATCTTATCGCATGCATTACTTTATTAACTGATTACCTATGGATCTAGATAACCTATTTTTCAGCAATTTATTTGAATATCTTTTTTAAATCTCCTCAACTATTTTTTTTTCTTTTCAAGGGATTAGAAGATTAAATAGGATTCCATATGCCTTATATGAAAATCGCCTCTGCTTGTTCTCTCAAGAGCTTATACACACAATTATCATCTATGCAACTTCATAGCTAGGATAATACGAACCATTTATAAACCATCTATTGGGTGAATGTCTCTTAGTAACTTCCTGAATCTCAGTAATTCTCCCCAGGGCTTCTGCGGTATCATCGATCATTTGCTGATGCATAAACGCAGCAGCTGCGCCAGCAGCCGAACCAGTGTTCCATTCGACAGGATGTAAGCGGGTCGCAGAATTAGTCAGGAAAGATTGGGCGATTGCCTTTCCTGCAACGACGAGGTTCGTCATGTCCTTGTTTGTCAGAGCTCTGAAAGGAATGTAGAAGGGCAGCACGTTGCTATCATCGACATGGTTAACATAGTCAGGGTAGCTGCAAGACTTAATCCTATGAATGTCAATATTATAGAGACCAATGGCAACGCGATCACTTGGGATGCTAGCCACTGGACTCACAGTAAAATCGCCAGAGATGTCTGCTTTCTTCATGATGAAGCCACCCAAACCGATCGATCGACGGGTCTCTCTCATGTAAGGTATCTTAGACAAACCATGGCAAGTGCCAAGAGCTTCTTTATTCAAAGTAATGTATGGCTCGTAAGTCTTATTGGCAGCCTTGAACGCATAATGCCAGCCAATCGCGGTCCATTCAGCATCACGGATCACATCGATATCCACTCCTCCATCCCATTGATCTTTCTGGACTTTCTCCTTCACAGTCAATCGATCCACGAAGGGATATCCGAAAGGATAATCATTACCCTCGCCCCAATTCTGAAGTGAGAGGTCTCCAGGTTGAGGAACACCGTATTTCTTGCCGATGACTCGACGGTAGGTCCAAATCTGTTCCCAACTGTACGTCAAAAGGCTATAGTACTCAGGATGTAACACAGGATACGGGTTTTCAGGCTCAGCAGTAGGCTGTGCGTTATAGTCTTCGGTTAAACCGAAAACAATCGATTGCCCGCAGCGATCGTTTCCGCCTTGTCCTGAGGAATCGCCATCAAAGCTTTCAGATAAACCTTGCAAGTAGCTCGCCTCAGAAAGCGCTAAGATTTCTCCCCATTCAGTGCCTTCAACAACGATCCAAGTGGCTTGGGTCGGGTCAGATAATGAAGGAGATTTGAAGGATAAAGTGGTCTTTTCAAAGCGATCTGAGGCCTCTTCAGAGTACCAGTCTTGAAGTTGGTCGGCTAAGAGGTCGCATTTGGTCCAGGTGGAGCGTGGAGTCCTCTGAACAGCATCGATACCAACGATTTTGTCTCCTTTATCGTTTTTGAAGACTCGTTTTGGAACAGTGTTGTAATAAACGTGAAGTAAACCTGCTTCTTCCAAGGGTTCCATAAGAGGATAGAGACCTTTCTCGAGCATGAGTTTTGGAGGGAAGCAGTAGACTGAAACCCAGCAGGCACCTTGGTTGCCAACTGACTGCGAGAGTATCTTGTAGAAGTTTGGAGAGTTGTTATTAGGATCACGACCAATAGCGGATATTGGGAATGTCTGGTTGCCTTTAGAAGGACTTTTCCAAGGGAAATCGACCGCGCTGACGGCGCTGGCAGTGAGTTGACCTCCCACCCAGTCGGTGGGTTCCAGAAGACAGGTAATTGCGCCTTCGTTGGCGCTGGCGAGAGCAGCAGCAATAGCCGATGTGCTACCTCCAGCGATGATAACCTCGCAGTGTGTTAGAGTCTCACTGGATGCGAGGAATAGGAGGCTAAATGAGAAAAGCAGTAGATATGTTCTCTTAAGCATCTATTGAAAGATTAATTTTATTACTTTAAAAAAGGCTTAGGAACTAAGAAATTCGAAGAACTAATTTAGAGGATTGAGTGATAACTCATTCAATATATATATAGATTTTGTGTTGGGTTTTCTGAAGCTAATATCACAACAAATAACCAAAATTATTGTCGTGACAAGCGATAATCAGATTATATATTAGTGAACTGAGTATATTGTTAGTCCCGAATGTTTCAGAAAACATAATGCTGATAGTCCAAAGCTTCCAAATATATTAGCTTTAGCATCAACAATGTGAGGTTTTTTGTGGAAGATTACTCAAAATAAAAAAAAAATGTTTTTTCATATATGAGAATCTATTTTGAGAGAAGATTTATCCCATTGAAATGAAAAAATTTTGAAGGAAATAAGAATATTTCTATAAAACTAATTGTCGATATTATGGATAATGAGAAAGGAAATATATTATTCCAATTCGTTTTGTCCGATGAGTATAATTGAGGATATCTCACAAACCAAGTCATTTTCTTAGACAAATGGCAAAATTTTTTGATATGCTTTTCCATCAAGCAAATAAAATAAGAAATACCAAGTTTATTTTTTCATTTGAAAAACATTTTCAACTATAATGCGAAGATGTGGAGACATCTGTGGTGATTCACCATAGTCTAATTAAAACATTTCTTGATTATCTTTCATTCAATTGATGAAGGAAGTATTCTAAATCGTTAAGATTATTAAAAGATGCACATTTTCAACACGAACAAAAAATAAATTGTTGCTCAACCACTTCCATAAATTATTTCGTAAAACAATAAAAAACATAGTAATTTTCTTGGGAAACAAACATTCCTTACTCATGCTTTCCTTAAAAACCAATGCATATTATTTTCTTTAATAATATTTACAGTTCTTGGATAGAAGGCATCATATCATGCAACGATGGGACGATAGACTGCAGCGTCTGAATAGTTCGCCCCTTCTTTTTATTGACAATAATTTTCTCTGATGACTTTTCCATTTCCTCATCATCTATCACATTAAGACTCTTCAGCGTTATTGTCTGCGGATTGAGCGCGCGTGGAGTCGCAACATCCATTCGACTGATAATAAGGCCCTCATGAGGAGACCCAAGATCTCCTCGGCTCAGAATACTGCTTCGAGGGGTCGTAAAATCGAGTTTCATAATAGAATTGTCTTGAGGAGAAGCAGCATTATCATAGTCAGTTATCCTTTGAAGTGTAAGTATCTTTGTGGCACTGCCGACTCTGCTGTTATCGACGTCTAACGACTGTAATGTACCCATTCCCTGTCTCCAAATCGCAAGCGGAGAATTATTTCCTAGTTCAGTGTTAATTCTTGGTAGGGTCTCTTTTCTAGTGTCCTTCTCCCAAACGCCCCTAATCACAATGACTCTTCTCTCAGCCTGTCTCTTCCTTCGCTTGATCACAACTACTACTCTGATAACAATCAACGCAGTGATGAGAGTCACAGCACTGACAACGCCGATGATAATGTATAATTTCGTTTGAGAGCTCACGATTTGAAGGTCATTTGCGGTGTAGTCATCCGCGAAATAGAACTTTAGCTTGCTGAAAGAGGGATTAACGTGGCCAATTGAGAATTTCCCACCAGCAATAGCATCTTCCAGCAGTTTGGCCCATGAGGTAAAGTCAGCTTGCGCTAACGTGCTGTTCAAATGAAGCGAATCAATAAAAGTTTCCACCATGATGCCTTTAGCTTCAGCTAAGAGTCTCCTGCTGCTTGCACTGCTTTCAGTGGTGGTTTTGATGCTTACGATTCTGATTTGGCTTGCCGAGATGCCAAGTAGGGCAACGATGCTGTCAATCACGCTTGTAGGCCCATTGAGTTTATAGAATTGATCCTGTGAAAGCTGGTAATAGGCTGAAAGGTAAATAGAATTTGAGATCGTGATTGTTATTCTGCATCGCGGGTCCCCAGTGAGCTTGAAGGTGATTATTCTCGATGAAGGTTCATAGACGTAAGCTCCACAAGCAATTTGTGCGCCTTCAATTGCAGTCAATGGATCCGAAAGCAGAATAGAGGGTTGGATGAGAGTATTCGAGATAGCATTGCGAATTATGAGGGATCTCTTCTCTGGATATTGGAGGCTTTGTATTGTCCAGTTTTCGGTGTCGGTTCCAAGCAGCTGGAATCGCAAACAGTTCGGGAGTGAGCCTGACGCTTGGATTTTGTATTGATTTTCGGTTCTTATCAATGAAGAGAACCGAGAAAGTCTTATCAGGGATTTATCAGGAGTATGGTCCTTGAAACTGCTCAAGCTATTGCTGAATCCGTCTCCTGATGTGATGGCGATTGGTGAGAACGTGCGTGTGAAGTTATCGGCGTCTAGGCTATCGAACGCTAAAATAGCCCAGTTGGTCGCAATGCAAATTGATCCCATTGATCCGTATTCTCTGCAATATGAGTCAAAAACCCCCAAGTTCCTTGATAAAATGGCGGAAGGAGCTCCGGTAACACTGCCATCAACATCCTGAACAAGGATGTTTTTGTGTCCGCTGCAAGGACCACTGCCGCACTCCAAGGGGTTTGTTTCTTCAAGAGAAAGTCCGGAGAAATGAGCGATGTTGTTTTGGTAAACAGAAGAACTATCGATATCGAAATCCTGTAGGAAGGTAATTGCAGCTCCGTCCGATTGGTTAAGTTGGCTGCTGAATAAGAAGTTTTTCACGCAGCCTTCATCGTCATCCGCGAAATTTTTCACTCTGAAATTTTCGTAAGTATGATATGATCCAAAGGAGCTCGAAGATTTGATTGACCACCATGGCAAGTGCAAAAGCACTGATGAAACGGCCTTGGATGTCAGGGTTGAAGTTCCTAGATAGAAACCGATATTGTTAGAGCAGCCTTTGTTCACATAATTGAGTCCAGCAGCATTCGGATCTCCCTTGAGGTTAGCACCTGACAGGAACACATTCGTGAGGTTGGCTGATGTCAC